>Ga0074193_1000026_pt1 | contig 278013 bp, 246 predicted proteins | sample EPASupsiteHSE605_FD_64523 | JGI IMG/M metagenome (GOLD analysis project Ga0074193, IMG submission 64523) | Bioremediated contaminated groundwater from EPA Superfund site, New Mexico - Sample HSE6-05 | ecosystem: Environmental > Aquatic > Deep subsurface > Groundwater > Contaminated ... | reverse complement strand
TTGAATTGTTTATCATGTTGTTTTGCCATAATGAGATCCTCCTTCAGTACGATTATTTTATCGTATCATGTTTTTATTAATTTTGGATTTTCTCATTTCGATTTGTACTATTTTTATTCTAGCACCAATATCGTAAAAGCGAAAGGGTACTAGCTACTGTTGACTGCGTTATACAGAGTTCGAATGCAAGCTTTAAGTGCAAAACGAAGGACTTTTCGGAAACGGGTGTATCGGTAATAACGGATAGACCATATGATATTGATGATAATGAACAAGTTGAGTTGACTTTAAAGACTGTACATTATCGGGCAAGACTCAAAGGAAAAGTTGTTCATGTTAATCAGATTAATGGAAAATGGAAATATGCTTTTTTGATCACTGATATGAATGATTATTATGATGAGTATCTGCAGATCTTATTTGATCGGGTACCGACGTTGCCTTTAAATCTTTCTGATTCTCATAGTAGTTTTGAGGATTTGAACATTAATGTCACAAAAAGAACTCAACAAACCTTTTTTGAAAACAGAAAACTAGCACGTATACCAATCAAACAAAGTCTTGAGACAAACTTAAAGGATAAAATCTTCGTAGAAAACTACAATTTCAAACATTTAGTTTTGAAAACACCAGAAATGTTCTCAGATATTAAGATCTTTACACCTAATGGCCTCGAGCTAGTTTGTAGATATGAGCGAGTTATAAATGATCAGCTTAAATTATTTTCAGTGCAAAATTATGAGTTGATTCATAACGATAAATTAAACCAGCATCTTTTAGATGAATGGATTATTTCGCTTCAAACGAGGATTGATATAGAAACTAGTGTGTTAGTTGAGAATAAAAACCAGGGAGGTAATACTTATCGTGGGACAACGGAGATGGATTTTCTATAAGATCGCTATTTTTCTTGTAGTAGTCTTAGTTGCTGCAGGAAGTATTCATTTATCGAACGAAATGAAAAAAAACGAAGCAATAGTATTTGTGGAAAAAATGGGTGTTGGTTGGAATTTGGGCAACACATTGGATACAACAAATACCGGGTTAAAAAAAGAAGAAGCTCATGTCTATGAAATGTATTGGGGAAACCCGAAAACAACGAGAGAAATGATTAAAGAGATTCATGATGCTGGTTTTTCAACAATACGAATTCCAATTACATGGAAGGAGCATATGGATGAAGATGGAAAGATAGATGCAGATTGGATGAAACGTGTTCATGAAGTGGTGGATTATTCAATAGAAGAAGAATTGTTCGTAATAATAAATACACATCATGATGATTGGTATTATCCATCCTATGAAAATGAAAGTCAGGCAATAGAGAAAATGAAGCGTGTTTGGGATCAAATTTCTGCTGAGTTTATCGAGTATGATGATTATTTATTGTTCGAAGCGATGAACGAACCAAGGCTTATAGGGACTGAAGATGAGTGGACAACTGGCACGAATGAAGCTCAAATAGTTATCAATCACTTAAATCAGGCGTTCGTTCGAACTGTCAGAGATAGTGGAGGATACAATTCGGAGCGATATTTGCTTATTCCAACTTATTGTGCGTCTGGAAAAAGTGGAGCACTGGAAGCATTGGAGATTCCAGATGATCGGAGAATTATTGTATCTTTACATCAGTATATCCCATATGATTTTGCATTGAATGACGATGGGACTGATAAATGGAATAGCGACGAAAAAACAGACACAGAAGAAATTGATGACTTAATGACTAATATAAAAGAACTTTTTGTGGACAAAGGAATACCTGTGATTATTAGTGAGTTCGGAGCGGTAGATAAGGAAAATTTGGAGGAGCGACTGGAGTGGCTTTCCTACTATAAAAAAAAGGCAGATACTGAAAAGGTTATGTTAATTTGGTGGGATGCAGGCGGAGATGAAAAGAAGGGTTCAAGTTTTCGTATTTTTGATCGTTACACACTTCAGTGGATATATCCTGAAATAAAGGATCTATTGACTAGAAAGAGCTGATCAAAAAATTAGGTTTATTGATTTAATATTACAATTCAGATATTTTTTGTTATGATATAACTAAAAGGAAGTCATTTTTCTAACTTGACATCATCCCAACATCTTCATTATAATATAAAGGTTAAGAAGATAAAATAAATATCTATATACATCGGAGGTAGAATGAATACTTATTATAGAAATACCATGTGTGGAGAGTTAAAAGCAAGTGATGTCGGTCAGGTAGTAGAACTGGCTGGCTGGGCAGATAATCGTCGAAATCTTGGAGGGGTACTTTTTATTGATTTAAGAGACCGTTCCGGTAAAATTCAGCTGGTTGTCAACGAAGAACGACCTGAAGCATTTGAGATTGCGGAAAAGGTCAGAAATGAATATGTCTTGTCTGTTAAAGGTAAGGTTGTCTTGCGAAGTCCAGAAAATGTCAATCAAAATATTCCAACTGGTGAAATCGAAGTCGAGATTATGGAGTTGAAAATTCTGGATTCGTCGGAAACACCACCGATTTACATTGAAGATAATGATCAGACCAACGAAGCCGTACGATTAAAATATCGGTACCTTGATCTGAGAAAACCAAAATATCAGAAAATTCTGAGAACCCGGCATCAAGCAGCAGCCATTGCCAGAAATTTTCTAAATGAAAAAGGCTTTTTGGAAGTTGAAACACCAATGCTGGCAAAACCTACTCCAGAGGGAGCCCGAGATTTTCTGGTGCCATCCCGGGTGCAAAAAGGAAAATTTTTTGGACTGCCCCAGTCACCCCAATTATATAAACAGATTTTAATGATTTCAGGCGTTGACCGTTACTATCAGATTGCCAAATGCTTCCGTGATGAGGATTTAAGACAGGATCGTCAGCCAGAGTTTACCCAAATTGATATGGAAATGTCTTTTATTGATAAAGATGATATTATTGGCATTAACGAAGACATGATTGCGAAAATCATGAAGGAAGTAAAAGGGGTAGAGGTCCAGACACCGATGGTAAGAATGACTTATCAGGAAGCGATGGATCAATATGGATCGGACAAACCCGACACCCGATTCGGATTAAAACTGATTGATTTATCCGAAATCGTCGAAAATTCTGAGTTTAAAGTCTTTTCCGGTGCTGTTAAAAAAGGCGGAAGTGTTTGTGCTATCAATGCCAAAGGGGCCCAGGATAAATTAAGTAAAAAAGGCATCAAAGGGCTGGAAAATTTTGCTAAAATTTATAAGGCCAAAGGTTTAGCCTGGATCGACGTTTCCGAAGACGAGATGAAATCGCCAATCCTGAAATTTATTTCAGAAGAAGAAAAAGCAGCAATTTTTAAAAAAACCGATGCTCAACCAGGGGATTTAATCTTTATTATTGCCGACACCAATGAGATTGTTTGTAATGCTCTCGGTCAATTGCGACTGGAACTGGCACGTAAATTGGAATACGATTTAAAAGACCAATACAATTTCCTTTGGGTAACCGATTTTCCGTTATTGGAATATGATCCGGAAGCAGGCCGTTATACGGCAAAACATCATCCCTTTACGATGCCGCTGGAAGAAGACTTGCAGTATCTGGAAACAGATCTGTTAAAAGTCCGGGCGGATGCGTATGATATGGTCGTGAATGGTGTCGAACTTGGCGGCGGAAGCATTCGTATCCACAACCAGGGTATCCAGGAAAAAGTATTCAAAGCCTTGGGCTTTACCCAAGAATCAGCATGGGAGCAGTTTGGATTTCTGCTGGAAGCCCTTAAATATGGAACACCACCCCATGGCGGACTGGCATTTGGTTTGGATCGTCTGGTGATGCTGCTTACCGATAATGATAATATCCGTGATGTTATTGCCTTCCCGAAAACTCAAAATCATGGCTGTTTGATGATGGATGCGCCAGCCAGTGCAAGTCTGGATCAACTAATTGATCTGGGTATTAGCGTGGATGAATTGTAATGAAAGAAATAGGAACGGTTAAAGCGCTTCGAGGAAATAATGCGGAAGTTGAGATCAAACGTAATTCAGCTTGTGGTGATTGCGGTGCATGTCATGTTAGCAAAGACCAATCGGTCATGTTGACAACAGCTAAAAATTCAGTCAATGCTCAAAGTGGCGAAACAGTTGAGGTAGAGATGCAATTTGCCAATGTCTTTGTTGCTGCATTTATCATGTATGGAATCCCGTTAATTGCCTTTATTTTGGGAAGCTGTGTTGTGTACTATTTGGTTGGTGCCTTAAGTTTAGGATGGGATCAGGTTCTGACCTCATTTGTTACAGGGATTAGTCTGACAGCCATTACTTATCTGGTGATCCGTTATTTTGATCGGCAGGGTCGATTCAACAGCAAATATCAACCAGTAATCATCGCGGTCGTCGATAACACTGAAACAATATCAACGCCCATGGAAAAACGAATGGGAAATTAAATAATAAAGGGTAGCTGCGATTTTTAACACAGCTACCCTTAAATATTTATGTATTTTAATGGGTTTAAATGAATTAAATAAAAAAAAGCTTGATTAATCCTTCATTTATCATTATAATATATTTACTGTCTGGGTGTAGCGCAGCTTGGTAGCGCGCTTGACTGGGGGTCAAGAGGCCGGAGGTTCAAATCCTCTCACTCAGACCATTTTTTATTAAGGTGAAAATATGGGACAAATTAAAAGAAAAAACAATAGACGAGTCAATTCTTTGAGAAAAATTGTTGTTGGCATCGTTTTTTTTTTATTGTAGCAATAATTTTTATTTCGAGTTATCGAGGTAACATGAGCATGCTGCTCGAAAAAAAAGACTATACTGAATCGTACAAAACTGAGATGTATTTTTTTAAAGATATCGACTATCGGGTGATCGATGATTTCCAGGCTAGCGATCTTTCATTGCTTGAAGGCGAAAAAGCCAATGGCTATAAACCGCTGACAAATACAGCTAAAATTGTCAATACAGACTATTTAAATCAACAAATTGCTGTAATTGACACGATTATCAAAGAAGAGTATTATAATAATTGGAGCCGGATCGTCGGTGATATTGTATCCAACTATCAAGGTATTTCGAGTATAACTAACCAAATCGGCGAAACTGAGCGGGAACGAAAGAAATTCTTAATTGAATCGGTCCAATATATGGGCCTTGATTTGGCAGCCTTGCAACAAAAACGGCAGACCCTGGTGGGACTGCTTGGTGGTGAGTCCAGAAATATTGCCCTTAATGAATTGGGACTGTTGTCTAGTGGATATGTTTACACGTCCATACAACCAGTTGAAAAAGCGTTGAGTGAAAGCATGCTCCCGTACATCAATTCGACATTTCTAAAAACCGCCAGCAAAGTTGATCAGCAATCTGAGGGGCTTTTAAAGGTTGTCAATAACGACCACATTTATGTTGCTTTTTCGATACCCAATGATATGGCTATTATGGGAGAAGATGAAGTTATGACCCTTAAAACTGAATTAATGGGCACGGCGGATAGTGGCATCAATCAGGACTACTATGAGTTTTTGATCAAACGCGTTGATCAACTTTACTATTTTCCAAAACTTCGATTTGAATATGAAAACAAAGTTTACTCCGGTTACTTTGTTGATGTTGTAGATGAGGGGAATCAAAAAATCGTCGTATTGATGCTTAAAGATTACGTCAATGATTTTTCTGAGGTGGTAATCGGCAAGTCCGATATATATATTCAGGACTATAGTGCCTATGAAATACCCAAAAGTGCTGTTTATACAAAAGATGAAGAAACAATGGTTGATACAGTTACAAAAGGTTACTTCAGTGATTCCCTGCCTGTTGTTGTCGAAAAATATAACAATGGCAATGCGGTCTTAAAGACAGTTGACAATCCAAACTTAAGCAGCGGGATGCGCATCAGTATTTACCCTTAAGGATGTGAAAAACAGTGATTTCAGAAAATATTAATCGGATAAAGACAGAAATACCAGATCAAGTTACCCTTGTCGCAGTTTCGAAATATCAAAGTTTAGAAGACACCAAAGCGGTGCTGGATGCCGGGCTCTATGATCTCGGCGAAAGCAAGGTCCAGGATTTTCTAAAAAAGCACGAGGTTCTGGGAGATCGTCCCCGCTGGCATTTTATTGGGCATCTGCAAAAAAACAAGGTCAAGTATATCATCGGAAAAACTTTCCTGATCCATTCAGTTGACTCAATTGAATTAATTGATGTAATTGAACGTGAAAGTAAAAAACAGGGAATTATTACCAATGTATTGCTCCAATTAAATTTGGCCCGGGAAGACAGCAAATCAGGAATTTTGGCCGAAGATCTGAATCCTATTTTGGAAGCATTGCCCGAATATCAGTTTGTCAAAGTCAAGGGGCTAATGGCAATGGGACCATTAACCCAAAATAATGACAAAATTCGTGAGATTTTTGTGGAATTAAAAAAAATTTATGATAGAATAAAAGAGGAATCTGTGGATGAGATTGTTCAAATGAATTATCTGTCCATGGGTATGACTGATGATTATACCATTGCAATAGAAGAAGGATCCAATATGATAAGAGTTGGACGCAAAATATTTAGTTAGTTAGGAGATATACAATGGCAGCAGAAAAATTTAAGGATAAAATTATTAAGGTTTTTGGTATGGAAGTAGACAACGAGGATGGTTACGACGAGATTTACGAAGAAGATGTCTATGACGACGATGTCGAAGATACAAAGAGTGCCTTCAGTGCGCCAAAAGCAAAGAAACCGACTTCTTCAAGACGAAGTGAATTATCCCTTGACGACGGTCCAGAAGTTTTAGTATTGGAACCTGAAGTTTTTAAAGATGCTCCAAGTATTTGCAATAAAATTCGGAATAACAAAACAGTCGTGTTAAATTTAAAAAATACCGATTATGAAAATGGTCGCAAGATTTTCGATTTTTTAAGCGGTGCTCTATTTGCTTTAGATGGATCAATTAACAAAATAGCAGATAACGTATTTATTTTAGCCCCCAAAGCGGTCGCTGTTTTAACCAATCCTCAGCATGATGATTTGGATTTCAATGCCCCGATTTTAGAGTGGGATGAGGATATGGAATAGGTCGTTTATGATCCAGGGAATTCTCATTCAAGCGGGTAATTTATTATTTGAGTTAGTCACGCTATTAATCTTTGTGAATATTATTTTCAGTTGGGTAAACCCAGATCCCAATAATATTTTTGTAAAGACAATTTACGGTTTAACTGAACCGATTTTGTCGCCACTGCGACGATTTGCAGTCATTGGACCATTGGATTTATCGGCATTTGCCGCTATCCTTTTAATGCAAATTGTACTGTTTCCGCTTTATAAAATGGTCGTAATGTTTATTTTCTAAAAATTAATTCAGACATTAAAATGTTGAAGGGATGTCTTATGACAGAAAAAAAAGATATTTTTTTATTATCACGTATTGCTGATGCGTGCGATAAAAATTTTGAACCCCGATTCTTTGACTTTTATGATGAAGTGTTTCAACAAAAAATAGCGGACACCATTAAGCATTGTGGTGTCCCTTATCTATTTTTTGGAGGACACCCGGATGCTGAGCGAAAGATGTTATGTATTTATCCGGATTATGTATCATCAGAGGATCTGGAATGGCCAATCTTCGCCATTGAATTCGAAAAAATGATGCCCATCGATCATCGTAACGTACTGGGGGAACTCATGCATCTGGGAATAACCCGGGAGAGTATTGGTGATATTGATGTGGGCGAGGATAAGGTACAGATTATTGCTCACCAACGACTGCAAGATTTTTTATGGATCAACTTGAATCAGGTTAAAGGTCGAGAAATAAAAACTAAAATCAAAAACTGCCAGCAGATTCAGGGCTTTGAAAAGAATTTCAAACGGATATCTGTGGTTGTAGCTTCGAACCGGCTTGACGGGATCATCAATAAAATTTGGGGATTTTCCAGGCAGAATAGCCTTGTCTTAATAAAACAAGGAAAGGTACGGGTGAATTATGCTGAGATCAATAAGAATGACTTCCGCCTGAAATCCGGTGATATTCTGTCGTTGCGAGGAAAAGGCAAGGCAAAAATAATCAGTATGGATGAGCGGACAAAAAAAGGAAATATCCGTCTAGAAGTAGATCGATACATATAATTGATAAAAGGGAGGGTTTATGACTAAAGAGCGTAATGAATATATTGTGCCAGAAGCGACAGAGCAGCGACTGGATCATTTTTGCTGCGCTTTACCGGGGGAATATTCAAGAGAATATATTAAGCGATTAATCACAGCCGGGGATGTTTTGGTTAATGGGCAGAAAAGAAAAGCCAGTTATCATGTCAAACCAGGAGAAAACATCACCTTGATGATTCCTGAACCAGTTGCATGTTATATGGAAGCAGAGGACATTCCGCTTGCCATCATCTATGAAGATGAGGATGTAATCGTCGTTAATAAGCCCCAGGGAATGGTGGTCCACCCGGCCCCGGGGAACAGTAGCGGGACCCTCGTTAATGGATTACTGTATCATACAAAGAATTTGTCAAATATTAATGGTGTCATGCGGCCGGGGATCATTCACCGAATTGATAAAGATACCTCGGGATTATTGATGATTGCCAAAAATGACATCGCACATCGAAGTTTGTCAGAACAGCTAAAGGACCATAATATCCTCAGACGTTACTATGGTCTGGTCAAAGGAAATGTTAAACCCAACCGCGGCACGGTGGATATGCCTATTGGCAGACATGAACAGCTCAGGATAAAAATGGCAGTGGTAGAAAAAAACTCAAAATCGGCGATTACTCATTTTGAAGTAATTAAGCGGTATACTCAGTATACCCTCCTTCGTTTTCAGTTGGAAACCGGTCGGACTCACCAAATTCGGGTGCACATGGAAAAAATCGGACACCCACTGGCAGGCGATCCATTGTACGGCAAAGGAGACAAGAACAACCCCTTTAAAACGTCGGGTCAATGTCTCCATGCTCATACTCTGGGTTTTATCCATCCCAGAACCGGGGAAAGTTTGATTTTCAAAGCTCCGGTTCCACCTGAGTTTAAATCAATATTGAAAAACTTGAAATAATTTAAATGGAATCAGCAATGATTTTCATTGCTTCAACGCCATCCTGAGTTGGGGTTACATACATAGTATTTTGGTTGGTAAAGATGACCATGCCCGGTTTTGCCTTGCTGGGCTTTTTTAGGTATTTAAATTCGAGATAATCAACGGGAACATTGCTGGAGCCTCTTGATTTACTATACCAGGCGGCCAGATTACCGGCTTCCAGGAGAGTCTTCTCGGTGATGAAGCGCCCGCTCGCCACTATCAGCACATGGGAACCAGGAGCATCTTTTACATGAAGCCAGCAGTCTTCGCTTTTGCCCATTTTTGTGGATATGAAATCATTCTGATAATTGTTTTTGCCAACAAAAATATGGAAGCCTTCGGATGAAACATAATGCAGGGGATGTGAAGGGGTTTGTTTTTTCTTGTCTTCCTTGGAAAGTGCTTTTTTATTAAATTCAGAATGGAGAAATTCGTGGCGGATTTCATCCAGTTCGGCCAACTCAGTGGACTGATCCAGGCTGTTGACCAGGCTCTCCAGATAGTATATTTTTTCTTCAGTTTCGATAATATAACCAGCCAGATGTTTCAGCGCAATTTTGCTTTTATTGTATTTTTTATAGTAGTGTTGGGCGTTCTGCGCCGGGGTCCGGTTGACTTTCAGCGGGATATCGAGGGTCTGACATTCGGGATCGTAATAGTTAACCAATGTCACGACTTCCTGACCTTTTTCAATGGCATAAATATTGGCGGTGATTAAATCGCCATAAAGCTTAAACTTCTCACTTTTATGAGATGCGTCCACATCATGCTGAAGATTGTCCAACTTTTTGATATTTTTTTTGACCAGAATATCAAGCTGTTGGCGAAGATTGGCCGCTCGTGTTTTGAAGCGCAGGGCCTTATCCCGTTTAAAATAATACGCCTCAAGCATTTCTGAAATGGATGGGTAGGATTCGTATCGATGATCAGCGCGTACATAATGGAGATCGATCGTCGAAAAATCCACCACTTTTCGACCCAGATAGATAATGACAGGTTCAGCTTGCTGTTCTATTTCTATCAGAACCTGAGCAAACCCTTCCCACAAAAATTGCTTTTGCTTTTTGGAGAGTTCGTTTACGAGGTAATTAGGGTCGATGCCGCTTCTGAAAGCGATCTCTTTACTGATGTTGGGGCTGATCCCCAGAAAAGCCTGAATAAAAAATTTTTCCACCGATGCTTCGCCATGATTGGCCAGCAGCTCATTAAATTGTTCGACTTCAATATTAAAAAAAGCATAACGGTTATTTTCCGGGGGATAAATATAATCCCGACCGGGAAGGATTTGGCGGTAGCGGCTGGAAGTCGAACCTACTTTTTTCATGGAATCTAAAATTTTCATCGATTCATCAACCAGGATAATATTGCTGTTGCGACCCATTATTTCAACCAGTAATTTTCGGACAACCGTTTCATTGAAATCATTTTTTGATGAAATTGAAATTTCCATGATACGATCAGTTCGATGTTGGGTAATATCAACAATCGTGCCATTGAGAATATACTTCCTCAATACCATGCAAAAACTGGGCGGTGCACTGGGATTCTCTTTGATTTTTTCGGTCATATATGCGCGCGGATTACTCGCGTTGGCCGAAAGTAAAACATGGTGTTTTTGATTCCCCAGGTTAACCAAAAGCCGGATTTCATCGCTTTCGGGTTGATAGATTTTTCGTATGCGACCTCCAATTAAGAGGGTTTTAAATTCTTCTATTAAGTGATACAGGGTAACGCCATCATAAGCCATGTTAAAATGCTCCTTTCAAATAGATGGATAGAGATGGGATGATTTTATCACGTTCTTCACAGATGTAAAAGGGTTTTAAAAAGATAGGTATAAGAAATAATTAAGAAAAGTGAACATGAATTCTATTTAGTGTTTAATAAGTAGGGAATCGTTGACTTTTTTAAGGGAATTGGATATAGTATATAGATTAGGTAACTAAGTAAAAAAATATCTTTTATGCCATAGTACTTAATAGTCTTGCAGTTTGAATATTTTACAATTACAGAAAAAGCAGTGGCCTGGCAATGATTTCACATGACAAATTAAATGAAATTAACCGGGTGGATTAAAATGGAAATGGAGAAACATCATGAAAAGTATGACAGGCTTCGGGCGGAAAGATTATCGTGATGAGGAAATCGATTGTTCAATTGAGATTAAAACAATTAACCATCGATTCAGAGATTTTTTTGTTAAAATTCCAAAAACCCTTAATCCAATTGAAGAGAAAATCAGGAATTCTGTCTCGCAAAGTATTGCGAGAGGGCGGATTGAGATATTCATCAAATATTCGGAATTAGGCACTAAAAATCGCCACATTGTGTTTAATCGGGATTTAGCCAAAAATTATATTTCGGTGTTAAACGAAATTCGCCGACTTGATTCAATGATTGGGGATGATCTTAGTTTATCCCTGATTTCAAAATTTCCGGATGTTATTATGATCGAGGAAGACATTGACGATTACGAAAGCATTTGGTTAAAAATTCAACCGGTTTTACTAAAAACGCTTGAAGAAGTCGATGCCAGCCGTGAGCGCGAGGGAAGTGCATTAAAAAATGATGTGGTCAATCGCTGCCGAACTGTTCGGGATCTTGTTAAAAAGATCAAAGAAAAAAGTCCAGACATGCTGGTACGGTATAGAGATGAACTGCGTGAAAAAATATCTTCCTATGTTGAGTCGGTTGAAATAGATGAAAAACGTTTATTAACTGAGGTCGCCCTGATGACTGATAAGCTGAACATCGATGAAGAATTAACCCGGCTTCAAAGCCATTTAGATCGTTTGGAAGGCATGGTTGCGGAAACGGAACCAGTTGGTAGAAAGCTGGATTTTCTTATTCAGGAAGTGAATCGCGAAATTAATACTATCGGTTCGAAGGCCAGCGATTTAGCCATTGCAAATATTGTAGTTGATGTTAAGAGTGAGATTGAAAAAATAAGAGAACAAATACAAAATATTGAGTAGGGGTGTTAAATAAGTCTATGAGTGATTGTCCAGTAGTAAATAAGGAATTAAAAGAAGAACAATTAACTGAAGCTTTTTTTGAACGTGAAAAAGGTATTCTCATTGTTATATCAGGGCCATCCTGTGCCGGTAAGGGAAGTGTATGTAAGATTATCTGCCGAAAAAACCCGGATCTGCGGCTGTCTATTTCGGAAACAACACGTCAGCCAAGAAACAGTGAGAAGCATGGTCGGGAGTATTTTTATATTTCCAAAGAGAGTTTTGAAGAAAGAATCAAACAAGGACAATATCTGGAATATGCAACAGTCTATGAAAACTATTATGGAACCCCTAAAGACTACGTGGAAAACTTATTAGAGTCCGGATTTGATGTTATCCTGGAAATTGATATCCAGGGTGCCGCTAAGGTTCGAACTAATTATAAAGAAGGTATTTATATTTTTATCGTTCCGCCGTCGATGCAAGAGCTGCGACGAAGAATCGAAGAACGGGGAACCGAAAGCAAAGAACAAATGGAAATGCGTTTAAATTGTGCCTATGAAGAAATGAAAAATGCCGATGATTACAGTTATATTGTCATCAATGACGATCTCGACGATGCGGCACAACGGGTGCAGAGTATTATTACGGCGGAAAAATGCCGAACTGAACGACTGAAAAATAAAATTGAAGATATACTTGGGAGGTAACAATGCGATATCCAGCATTAAATGATTTGATTATTAAAGCAGAAAATAAATATTCTCTGGTTCTGGCAACAGCAAAGCGGGCAAGAGAAATAGTGGATGGTGATGAACCATTGGTAAAAATTAAAATTGACAACCCGGTTACGATCGCGACCAATGAAATTGCCGAAGATATGATCCACTGCGTTCATAAGGTTCATGAACCTGAAGCAGATCATCATCTCGAAGCTGTCAAAGCAGCAGATCCGGTTTTACTCAGCAATGACGAAACTGAAGAAACATTAACGATAACAGAATAGGATTTGCATCGTGAAAATTGCCGAAGTTTTTTTAAACCAGACGAACAAACGTATTGATCACGCCTATGACTATCTAATTCCACAGCAGCTGGAAGCGGTTATTGAAGTGGGGATGCGCGTTGTTGTTTCATTTGGGTTCGGAAATCGGCGGGTTGAAGGTTTTATCATACGAATTAAAGAAACAACTGACTATTCGGGCAGGATCAAAGAAATTACTGAAAATATTGATATACAGCCAATTTTAAATAAAGAACAAATAGAATTGTGTCTTTGGATGAAGACCACCTATTGTTCTTTATTTTATGAAGCCCTCTCTTATTTTACCATGTCGGTTCAAATCAAACAGGAAACCTATTATTTCATAAACCAGGGTAGCTTTGATCTAAATTTAAAAGAAAACTGGTTTCTTGAGCATTACTTTGCTGGAGAAAGAAATACTCTTTCACTAAAGAAAGTAAAACCCGAAGATCGAATAATTCTAACAAACCTGGTTGAGAAAAAAATTGTCTATGCAAAAAAGAGTTGGACAATTCCCAGCGACCCAAATGGGGAAGATGGTTCGGCCGAAACAAGCTATCATCTAACTGATATGGGACGGGATTCCCTTGACAGAGATAAAAGAATAGGAAAAAAACAGCGCGAGCTGATGGACTCCCTGCTCCACCATGATATGACGGCAGGAGATCTGAAAATGGTATCGGCTCAATTTGAAAAAAGCTTAAATCCGTTAATTCAAAAAGACTATGTTATTAAATACAAGACCTTATCACAAGCGCAGCGGCTTAATCCGTCTGGAGCAGAAGAGAAAGAGCAGTCAGTTAATCTGACAAACAGAGAACAGCATAGTTACAGCCGGTACCAGGTATTGACAAAAGTGAAGCCGGGTGTTTTTTTTCACGTTTTTGATGGCGTCAGCAAGTATCGCTTGTTTTTCAAAGCCATCGAAGACCAGTTGAAATCTAATAAATCAGCCGTCATTATCTTTCCAGAAGTCAATATGACATTTCAGCGCATGGAAATGTTTTACAAATACTTTGGTGATCAGGTTGGTGTTTTTCACGGTCGACTCACCCAAAAACAACGAGTAGAATTGCATCATCGGGTTCAAACCGGGGAACTTAAAGTAGTGATTGGAGTGCGATCAGCCCTGTTCTTACCATTTAAAAGTCTGGGTCTGATCATTATTGATGACGAACATGATTCGTCACACATAAGTATCTCAACACCCCGGTTTCATATCGCCGATATTGCCAAAAAAGCAAGTGAAATAATGGGAGCTGCTTATATCATCGCAGATGATACGCCCCGAATTGCCACCTGGTACCAAATCGAAAAAAAAGCGATGGCAATGATCCAAATCGGCGAAGAATACAAACTTCGTCACGGGATTGAGATTATTGATATGCAAAAAGAAATGCACGCCGGGAACATGAGCATTTTAAGTCGGGTCTTACTTAAATATATGCAAACCGGCATCGAACAGAAACGCATGAGCGTACTATTTATTAATAATAAGGGTTATGCCAACACCGTGTTATGCCGTAACTGCGGACGTATCGAAAAATGCCCCCATTGTGGGATCTCGTTAAAATATTTCAATCACGATCACTCCCTGCATTGTCATTATTGCGGATATAAAATGGCGGTCCCTCTGCGCTGCCCGGATTGCGGCAGCGATAAAATCAGACATATGGGTTTTGGTATCGATCAATTAGAAGAGTATCTCGGAAAGGCTTTTCCAGGTATCCGAATCGGTTCTGTTCAGGGAAATATGAAGAGATCTGAAATAAGAAAAATGAACAGGGCCATTGCCAGTGGAGAAATTGATGTCTTGATCGGAACCCAGGTTATTATCAAGCACTTTAGTCTAACCAATGTTGGCGTCGCGGCAGCCGTTCTGATTGATCGGGATCTTAATCAGGGGAACTATCAGGCCTCGGAAACAGTCTATCAGACTTATAGCCGTTTTTTTGATAAAGCGATGAGTGCTACAACAAAGGGATTAATTCAAACCCATGAACCGGAAAATGAAACAATTTATTCGATCAAAAATGAAAGTTTTGAGGAATTTTATCGGGGCGAAATCCGCTATCGAGAATTGATGAAATACCCACCAATTATTGACATGGTTAGTTTCAGTGTTTTTCAAAAGAACGAAATGGAAGCGGAAAACGACGCATTTCGGCTTTATGTTACGATGAAAGAAGAATTAAAAGAATATAAAATTGAACATGCTGTTTACAAACCGGTGCGAATTGGTGTGACCAGGGGTGGGAACATTACCTATCAAATTGTCTTAAAAGCGTCTGAGCCAAGTGTTTTTCGAAATTTAATGCCAAAAATCATCAGGCTTGGTATAATAGAAGAATTGAAATCAAAGGTTTCAATTCAAATAAATTTATAAAAGAATGCAGAAATAATAACGAATCAGGAGGAAAAAATGGCTATTCGACAAATCAGAATCGATGAAGACCCAATTCTTAGAAAGAAATCTCGGGTTATCGAAAAAATAGATGATAAAATAAAAATATTAAATGATGACATGGTGGAAACTATGAATAAAGCGGAGGGTGTCGGTTTAGCAGCCCCGCAGGTCGGTATTTTAAAACGTTTGTTTGTTATTGACGTTGGTGATGGACCGATGACCTTTATTAATCCTACCATCATTTCTACCGAAGGCGAAGAAGAAGATGAAGAGGCATGCCTCAGTCTTCCAGAACAGTCGGGTTTGGTTAAACGACCGGAATCATTGGTGGTAGAAGCTACCGATCTGGATGGCACGGTTTTCCAGCTTTACTGTGCGGATTTGCTGGCACGAGCTGTTTGTCATGAGCTTGACCACCTTGATGGGATCTTATTTATTGATCGTGTTGAAAAATGAAAAAAATCAAAGTGATATTTATGGGAACAACGGATTTCGGTGTTCCTGCCCTGGAAAACCTCGTGTCTGCCGAGTATCAGGTTGTAGCTGCAATCTGTCAGCCGGATCGACCCAATAAAAGAGGGAATAAGGTCGAGATACTGCCGTTAAAAGCCAAAGCATTAGAACTGGGTATCACAGTATTACAGCCGGAAAAAATTAAAGATCCCCAATTTATTGAACAATTGAAGAGTTTCGAAGCGGATATCTTTATCGTTGCGGCGTATGGACAGATCTTGTCCAAAGAAATTCTAGAAATGCCAACCTTTGGAGCATTGAACATCCATGGTTCACTATTGCCGGAGTATCGGGGCGCAGCACCGATTCAACGGGCCATCATTGATGGAAAAGCAAAAACTGGGGTCACTATTATGCAGATGGGCGAAGGGATGGACACCGGAGATATGTTGTCAAACGCAGAATGTCCGATTACTGAGACCACAACCTTTCAGAGTCTTTATCAGGATTTATCTGTTTTAGGTGGAGATCTATTAATTGAAACCCTGAAAAAGGTAGTGGCAGGATCGCTTAAACCGGTTCCTCAAAATGATTCATTGGCCACTTATGCAGAGAAGATTCTTAAGGATACCGGCCATATCAATTGGGCCGCAACCAGCCGCGAGATCCTGTACCTGATTAATGGAACGGATCCGGCGCCGGGGGGCTATGTAATGTATGTTGATGAAAAGATCAAATGCTTCCACCCTGAGATCATGATCTGGGAAGGCCAGGAAAAGCCGGGAACCATTCTTATCGCCGATGATCGGGTTGGTCTAGTGGTAAAAACCCAGGACGGAGCCCTGAAAATCGGGGCAGTCCAAGCATCAGGAAAAAAGCGGATGGATACGACTGTTTTCTTACGTGGGAAAAAAATGGAGATTGGAATTGTTTTAAACTAGTCTAAGCAGTTCTTTAGGTAATTATGTTAACATTAAAAAAATACAGGAGGTTATACAATGTTTTTTTTAGAGTATTATTGGACTATGCTGATACTTGTTCCGGGAATCATTTTCGCCGCCTATGCTCAGCACCAGGTGAGCAGTGCCTATAAAGCATACAGCAAAGTACCGACTAAAAATGGTATGACTGGAGCTGCGGCGGCACGGCAATTATTAAATGCTAATGGTTTGAATGCCATTGGCATCGAAAATGTGGCTGGCAATCTGACCGACCACTATGATCCCAGGAATAAAATCATGCGCTTGTCTTCAGGTGTTGGCCAGCAGGCCAGCGTGGCAGCAGTTGGTATTGCGGCCCACGAAACCGGTCATGCCATTCAGGACAAGGAAGGCTACTGGCCGCTGCGGTTTAGAGGTTTTATAGTGCCTGTTACCGGTTTTGCCTCAAATTTAGCCTGGCCTATTTTTTTCATTGGACTTTTCTTCGGGCAAACTTCTGGTTGGGGGACGATGTTTATGAATCTGGGAATCATTCTGTTCTCGTTTAGTCTCTTCTTTACAGTGATTACCTTGCCAGTGGAATTCAATGCCAGCAAGCGGGCCATTACGGCACTGGTTGACAATAACCTGCTGCAGCCGGGCGAAGAAGTTGGGGTAAAAAAAGTTTTAAGGGCAGCAGCCCTCACTTATGTCGCGGCAGCGCTGATGTCTTTATTAACGCTGATCAGATTAATTATATTAAGAGGTTCAAGAGATTGATGAATATTCGAAAACTTGCGTTGGAAACGCTGCTGAAAATTGACTATGATGGAGCCTACTCCAATTTGGAAATCAAAAGAACTTTGCAGCGCTTTCCCATTAAAGACGAAGACCGTCGGCTTTATTTAAATATTGTTTATGGCTGTCTACAGAATCAAATTTATCTGGATTATCTGATAAAACAGCAAAGTAGCCGACCGGTGAATAAATTGCACAAAGAAGTCAGTGAAATATTGAGAATAGCTATTTATCAACTCTATTTTTTGGATAAGATTCCCAATTATGCGATTGTCAATGAATCGGTCAATTTAGCCGCAGAAATTCAACCCCAGGCTAAAGGCTTCATAAACGGTGTTGTGCGTAACATTATGCGAAAAATTGAAAAAGACGGAAAAGAATTCAAGTTTGAAAACTGGGACAATGAAAAGGAAGCGTTATCAATTCGCTATTCGGTGCCGTTGTGGATTGTCCATAAATATTATGAAGTTTATGGGGTGGAAAAGGCGGAGACGATCATTCCCCTACTGAATGAAAAGCCACCATTTACGGTGCGCTGTAACACCCTGAAAACGTCAAAGGATCAATTGATTAAAGATTTGCTGGATGCCGGGGTCGAAGCAACACCCGGAAACCTGTCGTCTAATGCCATCCATCTGACAAACCTGGGAATTTTCGAAAGTAACATTGAGAATTCCCATTTGTACCGAGATGGCCATTTTCTGATCCAGGATCAGGCCGCGATGCTGACCGTTGAACGGTTGAATCCCAAACCGGGGAACCGGGTTTTGGACATGTGTGCGGCACCTGGCGGAAAAACAACCTATCTGAGTCAGATGATGGAGAATCAGGGTCAGATCATTGGCCGGGACGTGTACGCCAATCGACTGAAACTGGTTGAGCAGAGCATGCAGCGGCTGGAATGTACAAATATCATTCTGGAAGATCAGGATGGCTGCGATTTTACGCAGGCTGATGAAGCATCATTTGATAAAATTCTATTGGACGCTCCCTGTACAGGGCTTGGAGTGATTAGACGAAAACCAGAGATAAAATATCACAGTACTAAAGAAGGTCGCAAGGCACTGGTGAAAATTCAGGCGACTCTGCTTGAAAATGCGGTCCGGTATTTAAAATCCGGAGGCGAACTGCTTTATTCAACCTGCACCATCAATAAAGATGAAAATGAAAACCAGATCAGTAAACTGTTGGTTAAATTTCCTCATCTGCAGATCATTCCTGATCAAAACGGCAATGACTATACCTATACCAGCCCGTTAATGGATGGCTGCGACAGTTTTTTTATGTGCTTATTAAAAAAATAGCAAAGCCTGGTCAGCAATTGACGAACTTTTATAAATCATGACGAAAGAAATGATACCCACACAAAACAGAGAAAAAAGAATTTTGAAAAAATTGAATTCGATCAATTATTTTGATATAATAGAGCAATCTATGTAAAGCATCCCGTTTAGTGTAATGCTTCTCTGATAGTATAGGAGTAAAACATGAAGGAAAATATTTTTGGCAAAGACATCAATGAATGTGAGGCACTCATGGCAGACCTTGGCGAAGCCAGGTATCGTGGGAAACAGTTGTATCAATGGCTGTACGAGAAAAGATGTGAAAAATTCAGTGAAATGACCAATTTTTCTAGTGTTTTGAGAGAAAAATTATCCGATGAATATGAGTTGTTTCATGGTAGAATTGAAACCAAACAAGAAGATCATCATGACGGTACAAAAAAATATTTAATTGAACTGAAAGATGGTCAATACATCGAAGCTGTGTTAATGCACTACGAACATGGCGCATCGTTGTGTGTGTCAACACAGGTTGGATGTAATATGGGGTGTAAATTCTGTGCCTCCACAAGAGGCGGAAAAATCAGTGATTTAAACGCTGGAGAAATATTGGCTCAAATATATTTAGCTGAAAAAGAAGAAAATCTGCGAATCTCGAATGTCGTAATTATGGGCATCGGCGAACCCCTTGAGAATTATGATGAAGTGATCAAATTTATTCGCATCGCTAATACGGGCTTTGGAATTGGACAGCGAAAAATCAGTCTATCCACCTGCGGGATCATCCCAGGAATCGAGGCGTTAGCTGAAGAAAATCTCCAGATTAACCTTGCCATATCGCTACATTCAGTTTTTGCGGAACGAAGAAAACTATTAATGCCGATCGCAAACCGCTATGATTTTGAGCCGTTGATGGATGCCTGTAAAGCTTATTTTAAAAAGACGGGCAGACGGATTACTTATGAATATGCACTAATTGATGGTTATAATGATCGTGATGAAGATATAGCCGGACTGATCAAACTTTTAAAAGGGAGTCAAAACCATTTGAATCTCATTGGCTTGAATGAGGTCCAGGAAACCCCTTATAAAGAGAGCCCCCGATTGAGTTATTTTTTTGGAGAACTGGAAAAACACGGAATAAATGTTACGATGAGACGCAAAATGGGAAGAGAAATTGACGCCGCATGTGGTCAGCTTCGAAAAAAAAGATATGAGGATAAGGTGAGTTTATGAAATGTGCCTATGGATCCAACGTTGGATCACTAAGAAAGGTAAATCAAGATGCCTACTTGGCAGCAACCATAAAAAACGTTGATCGTATTTCTTATGTTTTTGCAGTGGCTGACGGACTGGGAGGACATCGCAGTGGCGAAATAGCAAGTAAAACGGCGGTGGATTTTATCAAAAATAATTTATCAGGGATTCAAAATTATTTTGATCCAGAAGAAATGATGTCATTTGTAAAATCTATTAATTTAGAACTTAAAAAAATTGGTGATGATGAACCCGCACGATTGGGCATGGCAACCACCCTGACCATGTGTATCGTTGACGGGAATTATTTATGTATTTGTCATGTCGGTGACAGCCGCACCTATAGTATCACAGCTGACGAAATCATCCGCTTGACGAAAGACCATTCACTTGTTCAGATCCTTGTTGATGAAGGAAAGATAACCCAGGAAGAAGCAGAAATACATCCGCAAAAAAATGTGATAACCCGGGCACTGGGAACTGATAATTCAGTAAACGTGGATTTTTATCGCTATGAGATCAATCCGGAAGCAATCTATCTTATCTGTTCGGATGGACTTTTTAATATGGTTTGCGATCAGGATATGAAAACCATTATTATGGAAAATAGTCTGGAAGATGCAGCAAAAAAACTCATCGATCTGGCAAACATAAACGGAGGCAAGGACAATATAACTGTTGTACTATTCAAGCCTCTGGAAGGAGTGCCAAATGCTCAGTAGAACATTGGGAAAACGTTATGAAATTGTGGAGCTGATTGGGCGAGGCGGGATGGCCTATGTTTATAAAGCTCGGGATCTAAAACTGAATCGTTATGTGGCGGTAAAAGTGCTGCGTGAAGAATATACTGAAAATGAACAGTTTATTAAAAAATTTGATCGGGAATCCCAGGCGGTTGCCTGTTTATCGCATCCTAATATTGTCGGCGTTTATGACGTTGGCGTCCAGGATAATATCTACTACATCATCATGGAATATGTCGATGGGATAACGTTGAAACAGTATTTAATGCGAAAAGGGCGTCTGGATTATACCGAAGCGACCCGGTTTGTGATGGATATCTCCAATGCATTGCGCTGTGCCCATGAAAATAAAATTATTCATCGGGACATCAAACCCCATAATATTCTGTTAACCCGGGACCTAGTTCCCAAAGTAGCCGATTTTGGAATCGCCCGGGCGATTACCAGTTCAACCGTCACCATGACCAATCAGACCATGGGTTCGGTTCACTATATTTCACCGGAACAGGCCAAGGGCGGATTCGTTGATGAGCGTTCAGATCTCTATTCGCTGGGGATTTTATATTATGAATTATTAACCGGAAAGCTTCCCTTTGATGAAGAAAACACGGTTACAATTGCCATCAAACACATCCAGGAAGAGATTGTCCCGCCAAAATTACTGGAACCCAAAATACCAGAACGGGTTAATCAGATTGTTGTTAAACTGACTCAGAAAAAACCGGACGACCGCTATCAGAATACGGATGAACTGACGGAAGACCTTGAAGCCGTATTGGAAAACTTGAGTTTTGCTACAGGTGATGGAAATCACCTGGGTAATGATACCCACATTATTCGGGAAGGCCTTTTTCATGTTGAAAATACCGGCAGTCATGCCACCGTTCGTCCCGATGAAGAAGAGGATGACGACGAATATTATTATGAAACACCGAAAGAAACAGCTGCTCGAAAAAAGAAACGCAAGATCATGCTTATTTCGGTCTTTGTAGCTGTAGCGATCCTGGCCATGGGTGTTATGGCGTTTGCTTTCTTTTCAGGAAAGACGGTGGAAGTGCCTGATATCAAAGGTAAAACAACAGCGGAAGCAAAATCTGCCCTGGAAAAACTGGATCTGATTCTGGAAGTTGAAAAAGAAGTTTACAATGCTGATGTCGAAGCAGGACTGATCATTACGCAAAATCCGGAAAGTGGAAAAGAATTACAAAGTGGTAAAACTGTCAAGGTAACGGTCAGCAAAGGCGTTAAAACCGGAACTGTTCCCTCAGTTATCGGCTTAAGCGAAACAGAAGCTGTCAAAGCTATCGAAACTGCAAATTTTGTGGTCGGCGAGATTAAGAGAGAGTACAATAGCAACTATAACGCGGATATTGTCTTTCAAATGAACCCTAACGGCAATACAACTGCCAATGAAGGAACAAAGGTTACAATTTACGTAAGTAAGGGCGAAGATCTGGTCACCGTACCAAGTGTTGTTGGTCAAACTGAAGCTGATGCCAAAAGCACGATTACAAATGCCGGATTGACAGTGGGAGCGATAACCTATGAGACCAGCTCTGATTACTCAAAAGGAATGGTTATGAAACAGTCCCCCACCGATGGCAATCAGGTTACTAAAGGCGCAGAAGTGGCGATTGTAGTCAGCAGTGGTAAAGTGTCAACTCAGAAATTGACGATTGATTTAAGCGAGTATATTGACAAAAATCCATCAAAATCAGTTAAGGTGAAGGTTGTTTTAACCGCTGCTGATAAAACTGAGACGGTGATTTATGAGGGCACCAATATGTCAGACGACGTATTTTCAGTTAACGTCGAAGGCGTAGGCCGAGAAACTTATGAGGTGTTTATTGATGGTTCCAGCGTTGGAACTGGTTACATTGATTTTTGATTATAAATAATCGTTGATTAATAATTCGAAATGATATTTACGGGTTTATATAACAATTAGGCATTCGATTCGTACATTTCCATGAAAGGTTCGACTGGAACAATGTTTCAATTGATTATAGAAGCCCGTATTTAATTTAAAGGTTATTGCGGTATCAGAAATATTTTAATTTTGAATAAGGAGGATTAATATTGACATCAAATGAACAAGTGTCGGGAAAAATTATTAAGGGAATTGGCGGATTTTATTATGTAAAGACAAACCGGGGCAATGATGCACTGGAGTGCAAGGCAAGAGGTGTGTTAAGGCACCAGAAAATTATTCCCACTGTCGGCGATGAAGTGATGATTCAATCCGATAATCCCGGAGAATGGATGATTGAGTCAATTCTACCCCGAAAAAATATTTTTTTAAGACCGCCGGTGGCCAATGTTGACATTGGTCTTATTGTTTTTTCAATGATAAATCCAAAACCGAATTTATTGCTTCTGGATATGCTTTTAATTAGCTCCGAGATTCAAAATGTGGAACCGATTGTGTGTTTTACTAAGCGCGATTTAACAAGCACTGATGAGGAAAACGCCATTAAAGAGATCTACGAAAAAACCCCATATAAGCTGTTTTTTTTCAGCAAGCAAGATACTGACACCATGGACAAGATTATTGCTGAAATAGGCGGTAAAACCGCTTTCATGGCAGGTCCTTCGGGCGTTGGCAAATCAACCATGGCAAACTACTTATGTGCCGATCAAACTATGGAGACAGGCACACTGAGTCAGAAATTAAAAAGAGGGAAACATACGACCCGTCATGTCGAATTGCTGGAAACCAAGAATGGTGGATATTTATTGGACACTCCAGGCTTTTCATCGTATCAGATCTCTGAAATGATCAAACCGGAAGAACTACGGGAGTATTTTCCGGAATTCTCCCGCGGAGAGTGCCGCTTTAAAAGCTGTCTTCACAAGGAAGAACCAGGCTGTGCCGTTAAAAAAGCGGTTGCAGCTGGAGGAATCAGCGATGTTCGATATGAACATTATTTAAGCATGTTGGATGAAATTAAAAAGGATCAATACCGATGAAGGTGGTCATTTTCACAAATGGTGAGTACAAGAATAAAGATTTCTTTCAGGCATATTTAAAAGAAATCAAGGCAGATTATCTGATCTGTGCCGATGGCGGAGCAAATTACGCCAGAGACCTTAATCTCAAACCAGATATTATAATTGGCGACATGGATTCAATTACTGCTGAAACCAGAACGTTTTTTGAAGAGATAAAATTTGAATCTTATCCATCAAAAAAAGATGAAACAGATACTGAACTGGCGATTACCCATGCCATCAAAATGGGCGCTGATAAAGTGATCATTCTTGGCGGTCTGGGCTCCCGGATGGATCATAGTCTTGGTAATATCTATTTGCTGAAGCGGTTCGTCGATGTTGGGATTGATGCTGAAATGGTTAATGAAAACAATCACATTCGACTAATTGGAAAAACGACAGTGTTTAATTTTCCAATTGGTACGATTGTTTCAATATTGCCGATTGGCGGAGATGTGGAAGGACTGACGATTACCGGATTTGAGTATCCGATCACCGAAGGACAAATGACCATCGACAAGCCTTATGGTATCAGTAATGTAACAAACGAAAACACTCAGGGCATCGCTTTTAAAAAGGGGCTGTTACTGATGGTTATTCCAGAAGATTAATAGAGAAGTGAGAAAAGTTCGCTGAAACTAAAGTGATTAGCGGACTGAGTTTTCGATTGGTGTCAGACAACTGCCAAACGAGTAGCATACTCGCCTGGCATTTTATCTTGACACAAGAAAAAAGAGTCTGATTAAAGACTCTTCAACTATGGTTCCGCAGATAAAAGAGACTAAGCTCTTTCGACTTTACCGGATCTCAAACAACGTGTACAAACACTAATTCGTTGTGGTGTGCCTTCAATTACAACTTTAACTCTTTGTAAATTGGGTTTCCAAACTCGTTTATTGTGTTTATTTGAATGACTAACCTGGTTGCCACTAACAACGGTTTTTTTACATACAAAACATTCTTTAGCCATGACATAACCTCCCTTACGCTTACCTTTTATAAAACAAGGTGTATTATATCATGAGAATTAAAAATAAAGCAATAGAAATTTTGACTTAACTGGAATTATTATGTAAAATAGAGAAATAAAAATAAAAGGAGCAATTCGATGAAAGTAAATAATGAGTTAGGATATATTGATATTACCCGAAAAGCAATTGCAGATATTGCCGGAAACGCCGCTATGGAATGCTATGGCCTAGTGGGAATGGCTCATAAACGCGGAAAAGACGGTCTGATAGAAATTCTTTCAGGTGATCAGGCCAATAAGGGTGTGGGTGTGATCATCGAAGACGATCGATTAGTGATAGATCTTTATGTCATTGTCGAGTATGCGATAAAAATTTCGGTTGTTGCTGAAAATATCATATCCAATGTAAAATACCGGGTGGAAAAAGAAACATCATTAAAAGTGAAACGCATCAGTGTAAATGTAGTCAGTGTGCGTGTGTAAATGGAGGACAGAATGAAAACCCAGACAATTGACGGTGAAATGCTCATAAAAATGTTTCGTTATGGGGCAAAAAATCTAGAAATCAATAAACGAATTGTAGATGAACTCAATGTTTTTCCAGTACCGGATGGTGATACCGGAACGAATATGTCACTTACTTTTAGCCATTCGGTTTCAGAATTTGATAAGATTGAAAAGCTGAATGTCTACAGTGTGGCCAAGTCGGCCTCATCAGGCGCTTTGATTGGTGCCCGGGGGAATTCTGGCGTAATCCTTTCACAATTGCTGAGAGGGTTTGCAGAAGGCTGCAAAGTGCAGGAAGATCTGGATATACCTGCGTTGGCAGGTGCTCTTAAGCTGGCATCCGATGTGGCTTATAAGGCGGTAATGAAACCCACAGAAGGAACGATTCTCACCGTAGCCCGGGAAATGGGCGAGTTTGCCATGGCGAAATACAACGCTTATGACAGTCTGGAAAGCTTCATTACAGATGTCATTCATCATGGCAAGGTCACATTAGAAAAGACCCCGGAGATGCTTCCGGTATTAAAAGAAGCTGGTGTGGTTGATGCCGGCGGACAAGGCCTTATTTGTATTGTCGAAGGGGCTCTGAAGGCACTGCTTAATGAAGAGTTGGGGGTGGAGCTGGAGATTAAACCAAGTAACCTGGACAAATTTGTTGACGATTCTCATATGACACCTGAAGATATTACCTTTGGCTACTGTACGGAGTTTATTATTCAGGAAGCCACAGAAGTGGATGAAGCCGACTTGAGAACATATCTGGACACCCTAGGAGACAGCGTTGTCGTTGTCAAAGATGATGCCATCGTCAAGGTCCATCTGCATACCGATAATCCAGGTCTGGCATTGGAACGGGCCGGCAGTCTCGGGAGTTTAATCCGCATCAAAATTGACAATATGAGGGAACAATTTGCATCCAAAGGAACAAAACCGGATGAGGTCCTGATACCCTATGGGTTTATTGCTGTTTCTCCGGGAGATGGATTAACGAAACTGTTTAAAGATCTCGGGGTGACCCGGGTTATTTCAGGTGGACAAACCATGAACCCAAGCACCCAGGATTTTTTGAATGAAGTGGATAAATTAAATGCGGAAACTATTTTTATTTTCCCCAACAACAGCAATATCATTATGGCGGCTAAGCAAGCCAGTGAAATCTCCGATAAGCAGGTTCATGTCATCACATCCAAAAATATTCCTCAATGTATTGCGGCGATGCTGGCATTTTCTCCGGAAACAGAGCCAGCAGAAAATGCGTCAGCGATGTCGGAAGCCATTAATCATGTGGCAACAGGGGAAGTGACTTATGCTGTCAGAGACACTAAAATCAATGGCTTAAAAATAAAGAAATCTAATGTCATTGGTATTACCGAGGGAGAAATCAAGTTTACCGGAAAAAATATCAAGGCTGTTACCGAAGAACTGCTGAGTGAGATGGTAAATGAGGACAGCGAGCTGATCTCTGTTTATTACGGAAAAGATGTAACCGCAGAAGATGCCAACACTCTGGCAGAAGAGCTGGCCGATAGTTTTGAAGAATGCGATGTGGAGATACATTATGGCGGGCAGCCCCTGTATTATTACATTGTGTCAGTGGAGTAATATTAAATCGAAATTCGTTTAAAAGTTAAACATGAGGAAAAACCATGAAATGGGAAGATTCACTGGAAAAAATAAAAGGCGTTGGACCCAAACGGCGAGAAGCGCTGGCGAAAGCGGGGATTAAAACTGTGGGTAATCTATTGTCTCATTATCCCAGAAAATACATTGATCGCAGCTTTTTTGGGAACCCGGAACAATTTTCTGAGGATCAGGAAATATCCCTCAAAGCGACTGTTATAGACAAGGGCCGGGTTCAGCGGATTCGCGGAAATCTTTCGATTTTTACGGTGCCACTGCTATGGGAAGAAAAAAAAATGTCAGCGGTATTCTTTAATCAGCCTTATTTAAAAAGCTCCTTTCAGGAGAATCAGGATTATTATTTTTACGGCAAGGTAAAAAAAGCCTATGGGGGAACAAAGATCACCAATCCCCAGTTTGTGATCGCCAGTAATCCCGGTAATTTTTTTGAACTGACACCGGTGTATCGAAATATTCCGGGGATCCCCGGCAGCGTCATTCCAAAAATCTTGAGTCAGATTTTTGCAGGTGAACTGGAGGTTCAGGATTCAATGCCGGAAGAGATCCGCATCTCTGAAAAATTACTGGACATGAAAAGCGCCTTAAAGGTTATCCATTTTCCCCAAAAGGCAGAAGATGTCATTCAGGGAATTGAACGGCTCAAATTTAATGAAGCCCTGAAAATAAATATGGGTATCATGTCCGGGGCCCGGGAAAAAAGGTCCTCGGATATTGAGATTAATCTATTTGCGGGTTTAATGCCTTTTATCAACAGCTTGCCCTATGATCTGACTGCCAGCCAGCGTTCGGTGATTGACGACATGATTGCCGATTTAAAAAGCGGTCGGGTCATGAATCGGCTGGTTCAGGGGGATGTGGGTTCTGGTAAAACGGTGATTGCGGTGATCGCAGCCTGTCTAATGGCACAAAATGGCTATCAGACGGCATATATGGCCCCCACCGAGATATTGGCTCAGCAGCATGGCCGCAGCTTTAGTGACCTTTTAAAAAACACCGGCATCGCCGTGGAAGTAGTCACCGGAAGTCTGAAAGCCAAAGAAAAGCGCGAGATTCTTGAACGGGTTGCGCAGGGCCAGGTATCGGTGATTATCGGTACTCATGCCCTGATCCAGCAGGCGGTGGATTACTATAATCTGGGGTTGGTAATCACCGATGAACAACATCGTTTTGGGGTTAAGCAGCGGAGCCAGTTATCATTAAAGGGGAACCAACCCCATACCATGGTTATGAGTGCCACGCCGATACCTCGAACATTGGCGTTGATCCTCTATGGGGATTTGTCGGTTTCCTATATCGATGAACTGCCCAAAGGCCGGAAACCGATTAAAACATACTGTTATAATGAAGCATCTCTGCATAAAATTATTGGGTTTGTCCAGGAGGAAATGTCAAAAGGCCGACAAACCTTTGTTATTTGCCCATTTATAGAAGCTTCAGAAGAGCTGGAAGCGGTTCGGGATACGGAATCGGTGTATTTAGAACTATTGCAGAAAATCGATCCAAAATATCAGGTGGCATGTCTCCATGGTCGCCTGAAAAGCGAAGCTAAAGAATCAATCATCCAGACATTCAACCAGGGTGAGATCGATTGTCTGATTGCAACCAGCATTATTGAGGTTGGTATCGACGTGCCTAATGTCAGTGCAATGGTGATTCTCAGTGCCGAACGATTTGGACTATCCCAGCTCCATCAGTTGCGCGGTCGGGTGGGACGGGGAAATCATCAGTCATATTGTTTTCTAGTTACCAATTCTAAAAGTGAAGATACCTTAGCCCGGATGAAGGTAATTGTGAACAATCGCAACGGCCGAAAGATTGCCGATGAAGATTTTAAATTACGGGGGCCTGGAGATTATTTTGGTTTTAAACAGCACGGCTTGCCTAAACTCGGTTTGCTTAATCCCACCGAAGAACTGGCCTTGATTAAACGAACCAAAGAAATTGCCGAGGTCATTTTTGAATCCCATAATCAGGAAATGATGACCTTTCGAAACGACGTACTGAAATCATTTTATATCGATATCGAAGATATATCATTTAACTAGGAGGAAAAATGCGAATAATTGCCGGCGAAAAGCGTGGTAAAAAATTAGTGACCATCACTGGCGACAGGATCCGGCCAACCGCTGACAAAATTAAAGGGGCAATTTTCAACAGCCTCCAGAATGAAATAAGAGCGGCAGCCATCTTTGTGGACTTGTTTTCGGGAACTGGAGCGATGGGTTTGGAAGCACTGAGCCGGGGCGTGGAGTTGGGATATTTTTTTGATCTTTCCAGCGAGAGTATTCAAACGACAAAAAAAAATATCAGCCTGCTGGGTTATGAAAACCGCGCCCGGGTCTTTAACCAGTCGGCCCGCAGTGGGGTGGAAATGCTGGCGCACAATAAGGTAAGCTGTGATATTATATTTATGGATCCGCCATATTGTGAGGTCGATGAGATTTATCAATTATTAGAAATGATCTCTGAAAAAGAAATTCTTTCTGAAAATGGAAAATTAGTGATAGAAACAGAAAAATCTGTTATAATGCCATTAGTAAAAAATAAATTAACGTGTTACAAGTCAAAAAAATACGGTATCACGACAATTAGTTATTATTCTAGGGAGAATTATGAGCTTGAAAATTGCAGTTTACCCCGGGAGTTTTGATCCCATTACCAAAGGTCATCTTGACATGATTGAAAGAGCAACAAAAATATTTGATAAGGTGATAGTTTGTGTGATGGTTAACAGCAGCAAAAATTATCTTTTTACCTGTGAGGAACGTGTGGAATTGATTAAGGATGTTCTTTCGGGAATCGAAAACGTTGAGGTTGATTTCTACGATGGACTCCTGATCGATTATGTCAGAATGCGAAATACCAATATCATTGTCAAGGGGCTTCGGGCTTTTTTGGATTTTGAATATGAGTTTCAAATGGCATTAACCAATAAGCATCTTGATAATGAGATTGAAACATTTTTTATGATTACGAGCAATAAGCACTCTTATTTAAGCTCAACTTTAGTAAAAGAACTTGTTAAATATCAGGGAGACGTATCTGATTTTCTCCCTAAGAACGTTGAAAAAGCGATACAAAAGAAGTATGAGGAAGGATGTATGAAATGAGGGTACTTGACTTATTGGCAGAATTAGAAGAAGTCGTGGAAAAAGGAAACACGCTTCCCTTTTCATCTAAAGCGTTAGTAAATCCTGAAGAAGTGATAGAAATCATAGATGAAATCAGAGATTCACTGCCGGAAGAACTGGCTGAAGCAAAAAAAATCGTTGCCGAGCGGAAGAAAATCATTTTTGCAGCCCAAAGTGAAGCAGACCATATTAAGGCTGAGGCAGAAAAGCGTCTGAGAGAATTAATCGATACTAACGAAATCACAAAAACTGCCACTGCCAATGCAAATGAGATTATGCGAAACGCAAACGTGAGCGCGAAGGCTTTAAAAACAGGAACGCAAAACTATGCAGACAAACTGCTATATAGTTTCCAGATACAGTTAAAAGAAATGAACGATCAAATTGAACAGAATCGGCGAGAATTGAAAAACATGAAATAATTGGTAAACCAAGGGTTGTGTGATGAACACGGCCTTTTTTATGCCTAGCTACTAAAATAAAAGAGGTTAAAAAATGATAGAAATAGGAAAAGTACAAACACTGACCATCGAACGGATTACGCCCATTGGTGCATACTTATCGGACGGATTTGACACGACTGACGTCGTCTTGTTACCAGAGAAAGAAGTGGCAAAGAATTTTCGAGCTGGCGATCAAGTTGAAGTATTTGTGTATCGGGATTCAAAGGATCGGCTGATCTCGACAACCCGGGAACCGAAAATTCAGTTGGGCGAATTTGCAGCGCTTAAAGTAGCGGATGTTACCAAGGTTGGCGCCTTTCTGGATTGGGGTCTGGAGAAAGATCTGTTGTTGCCATATAATGAGCAAACCGTCAAGGTGCAAAAAGGCCGGGATTACCTGGTTAATCTGTATACTGATAAAAGTGATCGTTTATGTGCAACCATGAAGATTTACCCGCTGCTGAAAGTCGGCGCGCCCTACAAAGTGGGTGATTGGATTGAAGGTTACGTTTATCAGATCAATCCGGAAATTGGAGCCTTTGTGGCCATTGATAATCTATATCACGGATTGATTCTGATCAAAGATGCAAACTCCGACATTCATTGCGGCGAAAAAGTTCATGCGCGGGTATCCGAAATCCGGAATGACGGCAAGCTGGTCTTGAGTCCCAATAAAAAAGCGTATAAAGAAATTCCCAAAGATGCCGTTGTGATTCTCACAAAATTAAACGAAAGTCAAGGTTTCTTACCGTATAATGATAAAACCGAGGCGTTTATAATAAAAAAAGAATTTGATATGAGTAAGAGTTCTTTTAAGCGCGCTGTGGGTAAACTATTAAAAGAGAAAAAAATCAGAATAACGGAAAGAGGCATTGAGAAAAATGGAAAATAAAAAATCGCGTGTTGTTATTATGGGTTGTGAATCCTATGATAATGAACTGGTTTATGAGAAATTGAAAGCAGCCGTCGAGCTTCTCGGCGGGATCGGACAATTCGTAAACGAGCAAGAGAGAATTTTACTCAAACCCAATTTGCTAAGAGGAAAAACTCCAGACGCTGGCATTACCACCCATCCGGCAGTATTTGAAGCGACGATTCGACTACTGCAAGAGGCAAAATGCAACCGCCTTGCCTATGGGGACTCGCCAGGCTTTGGCGCCCCCTCCGGAGCCGCGAAGGAAAGCGGTCTCGCTGACATTGCGGCGAAGTATGAAATACCCCTGAAAGAATTTAGTCATGGTCAGCAGATGGATTTTTTTCTGGGCATCGGAACCAAGAAATTTGATATCGCCCAGGGGGTTTTAGAGAGTGATGCTATCATCAGCCTATCAAAAATGAAAACTCATGGCCTGACTCGTATCACTGGTGCCATCAAAAACCAATTCGGCTGTGTATATGGTTTGAATAAGGGTATGTCCCATGCACATTATCCGAATGTACGAAGTTTTTCAAAAATGTTGGTGGATTTAAACCGTTATCTCATCCCCAAATTGAGGCTTTTTGTTATGGATGGAATTGTTGCCATGGAAGGTAATGGCCCGGCCTCGGGGAAACCTGTACCGATGAAGGTATTATTAGTATCGGATGACCCCGTTGCACTGGATGCGACCTTTGCCAGAATGATTAATCTTGATCCCACCTTTGTGCCGACCATCACTTACGGTGAAGAAATGGAACTGGGACACTGGACTGAAGAAAACATTGAAATCCTGGGAGAGCCCCTCGAAAAATTTTATAATCCTGACTTTGACGTGGTTAGGATTCCCGTTCATGAAGGTGAACCGTCGACCCTTTCAGCATTAAAACCGATTCAGGATTTTATTATTCAGAAACCAGTGGTTGATAAGGAAAAATGTATCGGCTGCGGCATCTGTGAAAAGAGCTGCCCGGTTGAGAAAAAGGCCATCCGAATTGTAAAACGAAAACGGAGAAAATACCCTTTATATTTTTACAACCGCTGTATTCGCTGCTATTGCTGTCAGGAAATGTGCCCAGTTGGTGCAATCTCAGTTAAAACCCCATTGCTGGGGAAATTGACAATTTATAAAAACAATTGACTTAACTTCATGGTGCTAACTTACAAAAATCTCTTCTTCTAGAGGCAAAAAAGTCATTGACAAAATGCGTAAATTTTAATATGATAATCGGAAATACTTAAAAAGGGAGTGATTCCACTGTTAGCATCAAAATTAATTTTAAAATGTCTCGAGCGAGAAAATGTTGAGTTTGTGTTTGGTTATCCGGGAGGTGCTGTGCTACCCCTCTATGAAGCATTTAGAACATCTCCAATTAAACATATTTTAGTGCGAAACGAGCAGACAGCACCGCATTATGCGAGTGGATATGCCAGAGAATCTGGGCGTGTTGGCGTATGTTTGGCAACATCCGGACCTGGAGCAACTAATCTGGTAACCGGTATTGCAACCGCTTACCTTGATTCAATTCCAATTGTCGCCATTACCGGCCAGGTGGATCGGGCACTTATCGGAACAGATGCCTTCCAGGAGGCAGATATCACCGGTGCAACCGCTCCCTTTACAAAACATAGTTATTTGGTTCAAAATGCTGCGGATATCCCCAGAATCATCAGAGAAGCCTTCCATATTGCTTCAACAGGCCGTCCGGGACCAGTTTTGATCGATATTCCCAGAGATGTTCAGCTGGAAAATGTCAAGACGGGGTTGACCTATGACAAGGTTGATATTATGGGGTATAAACCAAATTTGAATGGCCACAGTGGTCAGATCAAGCGGGCTATCAAAAAGATAAAAGAAGCGGAAAAACCAGTTATTTATGCCGGTGGTGGTGTGGTACTCGGAAATGCACAAAGTGAATTGCTTGCTTTTGCGGAGAAAAACAACATTCCGGTAATTACTTCGTTGATGGGGATTGGGGCTTTCCCCGAAGATCACCCATTATATTGTGGTATTGTCGGCAGTCACGGCTATAAATATTCCAATGTAGTGATGAATGGCGCCGATTTAATTATTAATATTGGGGCCCGAATGTCCAATCGGGCGACATCCCACTTAACTAAATTTGAGAAAGATACTGATTTTGTTCATATTGATATTGACCCGGCTGAAATTGGAAAAAACATGGAAACGAGTATCCCAATTGTAGGGGATGCAAAAACTGTTTTATCCGAGCTGATTCAAAAGGATACCATCACGGACCATGCGGCCTGGCTAGCTGAAATTGAAACTATTCGCAGCGAGAACCCCCTGGTATACGATGCCGATCCTCCTTGCAGCGATCTGATCAATCCTAAAGTTTTATTCAAGGATATGTCCGAGATGACTGCGGATAATACCACGGTTGTCGGTGATGTTGGTTTGAATCAGATCTGGTCGGCTTTGTATTACCGGATTATTAAAAACCGAAGATACTATACTTCTGGTGGATTGGGAACCATGGGTTACAGTATTCCGGCTGCCTGTGGAGCATCTTTCGCAACCCTCGACAAACCTAAGGAAATTTTCATCGTCTGCGGAGATGGCAGTTTCCAGATGAGTATGGGTGAGTTGGGAGTCATCGCCGAACATCAGCTGAATGTCAACATTATTCTGATTACCAATACCAAGTTGGGAATGGTGCGGCAACTACAGTTTGATAATTACGGAAAAGGGCATTACAGCGGAACAGATATTAATTTTGATATTGATTTCATGAAACTGGCTGAAGCCTACGGCATAAAAAGTTATAAGGTTGATAAAAACGCTGACTTTAACAAGGTACTCCCGGAAGCAATTAAACACCAGGGCCCGACCTTGATTCAATGCCAGGTTCATCCTGATTTCATAAGGATTTAGGGAGAGTGATTATGGAGAAAAAAACCTGTTTATCATTATTGGTAGAAAATAATTTTGGTGTATTAAGCCGTATTTCAGGTCTTTTTGCGAGACGCGGATATAATATTGATAGCTTGACAGTAGGGACTACTGAGAATGCTGAACTTTCCCGGATTACCATCACAGTTACCGGAGATGATCAAATCTTGACCCAAATAAAAAAACAATTAAATAAACTCATTGATGTGATTACGGTTATTGAACTGAAACCGGATGATTCGATTATCAGAGAGTTGGTCTTTATCAAGGTAAAAGCTGATGATACAACCCGATCTCAGATTGTTGAAATTGCAAATATGTTTCGGGCCAATATTGTCGATGTATCCAGAGAAAGTCTGGTCATTGAAATTACCGGTACCCGTTACAAAATTGAAGGCTTCTTTGAAATGGTTGAACCCTATGGAATTTTAGAATTTGTCCGATCGGGGGACACTGGTTTACAGCGAGGCGGAAAGATTCTGTCTCATTAATAATGTAAAAGTAATTAAAAAATACAATGGACGAACCGCTGGAAGATCTTCCAGCGGTTCGTAACCGTTAAGGTACTTTTCTTTTTTTCTTTTTTTTACTTAAATTATGAACAAATATACAATTTTTTCTATGCCAAAAAGTGTATAATTATGGAGACTATAAATTATAGAAAAAATATAACTGCCAAAATTGAAAGGAGTTTTATCATATGAGTCATGAAACACATGAACATCACCATGAGCATGCACACGGCTGCGGTTGCGGCTGTCAAGGGGAGCAACCAAACCCCTTTGAGGAACTGAACCCGGTTATCGATCATTACGCCGACATTCCTGGTAGTTTAATTACTGTCCTGCAGAAAGCACAAGAACTTTACGGATTTTTATCCATCGAACTGATGCGCTATATTGCCATCGAAACCCATAACAGCATTGCCAAGGTTTACGGGGTTGCCACCTTTTACACCCAGTTTAGATTTAAACCGGTGGGGAAATATCTGATCATGCTCTGTCAGGGAACCGCCTGTCACGTTAATGGCTCTAAAATGGTGGAAGAAGCGGTGATGGACTACCTCAATATCAAAGAAGGCGAAACCACCTCCGATGGGTTGTTCACCTTAAACAACGTGGCTTGTCTGGGCTGTTGCAGCTTATCCCCGGTAATGATGATCAACGACGACACCTATGGACAACTCACCAAAGACAAGGTGACCCATATTCTGGCTGAGTTGAAAGAAACCGCTGGTAATGATGCTATCGAGCCGATTTCACAGGAGGTGACAGCATGAAAATTATAATCGGATCAGGGAGTTGCGGCATTGCTGCCGGTGCCCATAAGGTACAGACCGCCTTTGAAGCCATCATCGCTGAAAAAGGCCTGGATCTGTCCGTCGAACAAACCGGGTGTATTGGCACCTGTTACCTGGAACCCATCGTTGATGTGGTTAACGATGGCGGAAAGAAGATAACCTTTGTCAATGTCACCACTGATGACACCCGACGCATCATTGAGGATTATGTCCTGGGGGAAAATGAGCTGAAAGAGTTGCAGATATCGGAATCTGACATCACCATGATCGGTAAACAGAAACGGATTGTTCTGCGCAACTCTGGTCTGATTGATCCTGAGCGGATTGAAGATTATTTGGCTGTTGACGGTTACCTGGCCGCTAAAAAATGTCTGACCGAAATGACCCCGGAAGAGATTATTGAAACCGTCAAAACCGCCGGCTTAAAAGGCCGGGGTGGCGCCGGCTTCCCGACCTGGTTCAAATGGGACGCTGCTAAAAAATCCCCTGGAACCACCAAATATATGGTCTGTAACGCCGACGAAGGTGACCCCGGGGCCTTTATGGACCGCTCTGTCCTCGAAAGCGATCCCCATGCCCTGATCGAAGGGATGCTAATCGGCGCCCGGGCCATCGGTGCCAGTGAAGGGATCATTTACGTCCGGGCCGAATACCCCCTGGCGATCATCCGCTTACAGAATGCCATTGACCAGGCCAGGGAAAAAGGCTTTCTGGGAGACAACCTTTTTGAAACCGGATTTGACTTTGATCTGCGGATCAAAGCCGGTGCTGGGGCCTTCGTCTGCGGTGAAGAAACGGCGCTGATCGCTTCATTAGAAGGGGAACGAGGCATGCCGCGGTTAAAACCACCCTTCCCGGCCCAGAAAGGCTACTGGAACAAACCCACCAACATCAACAACGTCGAAACCTTCGCCAACGTTCCCTGGATCTTCCGTAACGGCGGCGATGCCTACGCGGCCCTTGGCACCACCGAGAGCAAAGGCACCAAAGTTTTTGCCTTAACTGGTAAGATCAAAAAAGGCGGTCTGGTCGAGATTCCCATGGGCCTGACCTTACATGACGTCATTTTTGACATCGGCGGCGGTATCAAACAGGACAAAGCCTTCAAAGCCGTCCAGATGGGCGGCCCCTCCGGCGGCTGTATCCCCGCCAATCTGCTTGATACTCAAATCGACTACGCCGAAATAACCAAAACCGGAGCCATCATGGGCTCCGGTGGGATGGTCGTTATGGACGAAACCACCTGTATGGTGGACATGGCCCGGTTCTTCCTGGACTTCACCTGTAAAGAATCCTGCGGCAAGTGTACCTACTGTCGTGTTGGCACCACCCGGATGCTGGAAATCCTCAACCGGATTACCCAGGGTGAAGGCAAAGATGGCGACATCGAACTGCTCGAAGAACTTTGTTACAAGATCAAAGATGGTTCCTTGTGCGGTCTCGGTCAGACTGCCCCCAACCCGGTGCTGACCACTATCAAATATTTCCGAAACGAATATGAAGATCATATTTATCATCATAAATGTACCGCCAAAAGCTGTAAGCCGCTGCTAACCTACACCATCGATGCTGAAAAATGCGTGGGCTGCGGAGCCTGTAAGAAGAACTGTCCCGTGGATGCTATTGCCGGCGAAAAGAAAAAAATCCATGAGATCGATCAGGACATCTGCATCAAGTGTGGCAAATGCTTCTCTGTCTGTAAATTTGATTCTGTCATCATTGACTAGAAAGGAGTGGGAGAATGAAACACTATAAACTGAACATCGATGGAAAAGAAGTAACCGGTATCCCCGGGCAAACCATCTTAGACGTCGCCCGGGAAAATGAAATCGCGATTCCCACCCTGTGTTATGACGAACGCCTGGAGATCTACGGGTCCTGCGGACTCTGCGTCGTGGAGGTCCAGGGGATTCCCAAGATCTTAAAAGCCTGTGCCACCGAAATCAGCGACAACATGGTGGTCAACACCCGAACACCCCGGGTCATTGAATCCCGGAAAACCAATCTGGAGTTACTACTTTCCAAACACATCGGCGACTGCGTCGCCCCCTGTAAACGGGCCTGTCCCGGCACCACCGACTGTCAGGGCTACGTCGGCTTAATCGCCAACGGCGAATTTGCCGAAGCCTTGAAGCTGATCAAAGAACAATTACCCTTACCCGGCGCCATTGGCCGGGTCTGTCCTCATCCCTGTGAAACGGCCTGCCGTCGCGGCGAAGTCGATGAACCGATTTCGATCGCCTGGCTTAAACGTTTTGCCGCTGATTTTGATATGACCCATGAGATGTTTATGCCGGAAATAGCAAAAGCCACCGGTAAATCCATCGGCATCATCGGCGGCGGCCCCGGCGGCCTCACCGCCGCCTATTACCTGATCCAGTCCGGCCACGACGTCACCATTTATGACGCCATGCCCAAAATGGGCGGGATGCTCCGCTACGGCATCCCCGAATACCGCTTACCCAAAGGGGTGGTTGACGAAGAAGTGGGACTGATCGAAGACATGGGCGTGGTCTTTAAAAACAACACCCGGATCGGCGTCGATCTCCCCTTTGACACCATCCGCAACAACCATGACGCCGTCTATGTCGCCCTGGGTGCCTGGACCAGTTCCGGCCTACGGTGCGACGGCATCGATGCCACCGGCGTGATCGGCGGCATCGAACTGCTGCAGCAGGTAGCGAACAACGAGCCGATCACCCTCGGTGAAAAAGTCGCCATTGTCGGTGGCGGCAACACTGCCATGGATGCCTGCCGTACCGCCCTAAGACTTGGCGCCAAAGAAGTCTATAACATCTATCGTCGGACCAAAGCCGAAATGCCCGCCGAGGAAATCGAAATCATCGAAGCCGAAGAAGAAGGGGTGATCTTTAAGAACTTGACCAACCCCATTGAAGTCATCAAAGGTGACGACGGCCAGATCGTTAGAATACGGCTCCAGAAAATGGCCCTCGGCGAACCCGATGCCAGTGGACGACGCAGTCCGGTGCCGATCGAGGGCGAAGAAGAGATTCTCGATATCGATACCCTGATTTTGGCCATTGGCCAGGGCATCAACCCCGATGGTATTGGCGCCGCCAAAACAGAAGAAAACAGTGCCGATAACCGTCTGGCTCTTACCAAATGGAACACCGTTCTGGCCGACGAACAGACCTTCCGGACCAACCTCGACGGCGTGTTTGCCGGCGGTGACTGCATCAACAGCGGCGCCTCCATCGTCATTAAAGCCGTTGGTGATGCCAAGAAAGCCGTGCCTTTTATCGAAGGCTATTTAAATGGTGAAACCATTGCCTATCACGAACCCTACTTTGTCATCCGGGAAACCGTTGATCAGGACTACCTCGAAAGCATCAAGAAAAACAAGCGGCCGGCGATGACCCATCTGACCCCAGACGCCCGGAATGATAACTTCCTGGAAGTGGTGGAAGGCTACACCCCCCTCCAGGCCGTCGAAGAAGGGAAACGTTGTCTCGAATGCGGCTGTCAGGATTACTTTGAATGTAAGCTGGTTGCCTATGCCAACGAATACGACGTTAAACCCGAACGCTTCAAGGGCAAGAACCCGGAAGCAAAAATCCAGGACGACCACCCCTTTGTTATCCGGGATAACAGCAAGTGTATCACCTGTGGTCTCTGTGTCCGGGTCTGTGAGGACATCGTCGGTGTTTCAGCCCTGGGTCTGGTTGACCGCGGTTTTGAAACCATCGTCGAACCGGCCCTGCGTCAGCCGCTCAAAGATACCGGCTGCGTCAGTTGTGGCCTGTGTATCTCCGTCTGTCCCACCGGTGCCTTAAGAGAAGGCTTGACCGGCATAAAACAGATCCCGCTTGCAACCGACAAAACCGAATCCACCTGCGGTTATTGTTCCGCTGGTTGCCAGATTGTCATCGAATCCAAGGGTGATACCATCATTAAAGCGATCCCGCAGAAAAACTATCAGGACCTCAATCAGGGGGTGATGTGCGGTCGCGGCCGTTTTGGTACCAATCTGGTCCAGTGGGGTGACCGACTGACCACCCCGCTGATCCGGAACAAACAAGGCGAACTGACCGAAGCCAGCTGGTATGATGCGTTTGTGACGATTGCCAAGAAATCCCAGAGCATTGCTGCCCGCTACGGCGCCAATGCCGTGAAGATTGGCATCTCTCCGAAGTATACCAATGAGGAAATTTATAATATGACCGAACTGGCCAAGGTACTGCGGGCTGAAACCTTCAGTTTCAGCAACCGTAAGGCGGGAGAAGAAGCAGTTCTCCAGGGTAATTGTCAGATCCGGGATATGGGCGCCATAGTGACTGCCGATACCATTCTGGTCCTGGGGATGCTGCCAGTAAATAATCCGATTGTGAAATATAAGCTGACTCAAGCATCAAAAAATGGTGCCAATGTTTTTGTGATTAATCATATCGAAAGCGGTTATGATCATATCGCCGATGAGTTTATTACCGAATGCGATGATCTAGAGTTCCTGGGCGAAATCACCAAATATGTTTTAGAGAATAGTAATATCAAAGCTGACCTCAATAATCTGGATGCATTAACAGCATCCCTGGCAGATTTTGATATTTGCGAAGAAGCTGGGATCATTGGTGAAGGTCTGGTCAATGCCAAAAATTTGGTCATCGTGCTGGGCGATAAGTATATCACGGAAGAAGCTGCGACTCTGGTGGGCGATATTCTCGGTCTGCTGGGCAAAGCTGATGGCAAACGTAGTGGTATCTTCAGAGTATCAGTCAAGAATAACAGCAAGGGACTAAATACCCTGGGTGTAACTAACACCCCAGCAGTTTTAACTGATGCCAAAGCCCTATTGCTCTTCGGTGAGGAACCAAATGCGGACCTAAGTGGATATGAATTTTTGATGGTTCAGGATACCCATCTGACCTCGGCAGCTCAGAAAGCCGACTTGGTATTGCCGGCTCTGGCCTTCCCGGAAGTAAATGGTACCTTTGTGAATACCGAAGGACGTCTGCTCAAGGTGAAGAAGTCGGTGGAAAATCCGCTGGGAATCAATAATATTAATATGGTGCAGGCGATTGCCGAAATTTTGTCAAAGGATCCTGGTCCGGTTTGTCCCGGAAAAACTTTAAAAGTGATTCAAGAAACTAACGAGGCTTTTAAAAATGTGGGAGTTGGAGAACTTCTGAAATGTCCTAAGACTGAAGCAACCGGGATTGAACTTAAACCATACACCGAAGGACGTCTCTTTACTGAGATTCCTTATACCGATTATCTGATGAATGAAATTCAGGGCGAATTGAATAAGGTCATAAAACACTAAATTCCCATTCGTTTTGAAGATGCATAAATTGAATAATAATAGTAGTCACAATTACCAACCATTTATTCATAATATAATTGAGTGAGACTGAATAATCAGTTCTTTCTTGAACATAAAAAGTACCGTTCTGATAATATAAACATCAGAACGGTACTTTTTTAGAAGTGAAAATTAGAAATAGGTGCCTAATAATCTTAATCTTCTGCCCGTTTCACGGCTTCTATTGAAATAAAATTATTGAACATTGTCTAATGGACCATGCTGAAATCGATTCGCTGTGATCGAATAAATTAAGGTTTGAGTTATCCATAAAAATCCAATCAGCAAATAGGGAAAGATACCAATATTAATAGCAATGGAAATAAGCAGACAAAAGGTAACGACGCCGCAGTAAACAAAATTCATCATCTGATAGCAGCGATAGGAAGCCTTATAAACAACAAATTTTTCGGCTTCATCACAGCTTTTTAGCCATTCTTTATCAAAGTTAAAATCGAGTGGATTTCCTCTTTTCTCAGGGTATAACACTTTTGATAGTTTTATGGTAAGTACCGTCATGGTTAAGGTAAAGGCTGTATTCGCGAGAAAGATAATAAGGCCTAAAATGTTAAACCCTCCTTCAAGAGAATTGGTAACAGTGACGCCGAATAGACAGAATCCAAAAATCATAGCAACTGTAATAAAAGGAAGTAAAAACCCCAATTGACGGTCGATCTGATCAAAAAGGATATCATCATTTTCTTTTAGACGTTTTAATTTAAGTTTGGCTGAGAAATACAAAATTAGAATAACAAGCGCACAGAGACCAAGAAGAATAGCTTGGATCAATAAATTATTTATGACCATGTAATTCTGAAAATTAATCATATTTTGGAGAATGACATCCTCTCCGCGAGTAATACTGCCCCCTAATAGTCCGCCGATAAAAGCAGATATGACCAGGACAATAAAGAATTTAATTGTTGGATTTAGTTTTTTCATAAGTTTACTCCTCTTCAAATAAAAATAGTTCTTCAACGGTTGTTCCAAAAACTCTGGCTATTTTTAGTGCCAGAATAACAGACGGGGAGTAATCGCCCCGTTCAATCAGACTGATGGTTTGTCGGGATGCCCCGACCAGCTTTCCCAAATCTGATTGATTAAGATTATCTCGGGCCCGATATTCTTTTAAGCGATTCTCCAATCCCATAATGGCACCTCCAGAGCCTAGTATTTAATATGTCAATAAAGCTTGTCATTTTGACAACAATCATTGTCAAAATGATTATAACTCTGACAATGATTGTTGTCAATGATAGTTTTTAAATTTATTCAATGTTCAATCCACAATACTTTTGATATAATAGCTATATTTGTTAAATTGAGCAGAAAGAGAAAGAGAGATCAAATGAAAAGTATCTTAATCGACGGAAACAGTCTTTTTTACCGGACCTTCTATGCTATCCGGGAAATGTCAAACTCAAAGGGCGTACCGACAAATGCCATTTATGGTTTTGTTAACATATTAGTTAAAATTCAAGAGGAGTACCAACCTGACTATTTAGGGGTTGCCTTCGACTTAAAAGGACCAACCTTCAGGCATCTGGCCTATGACGACTACAAGGGTGGACGCCAAAATATGCCAGAACTGCTAGCGGAACAGTTTTCTATATTAAAGGAGCTGCTCAGAAAGATGGACATCGCCATTATTGAGCTGGAAGGTTTTGAAGCTGATGATATCATTGGAACCCTGGCGACAATCGGCTCAGAAAAAGGTATCGAAACTGAAATTATCACCGGTGATCGGGATGCCTTTCAGTTAGTGGGGCCGAGAACTAAGGTTTTGTATACAAAAAAAGGCATATCCCAATTGGAAGAGGTGGATGAAGCCTGGGTCCAAAACCAGTATGGACTGACCCCCAAAGATTTGATTGATTTAAAAGCGCTGATGGGAGATAAGTCTGACAATATTCCCGGAATCGCCGGAATTGGCGAAAAAACGGCAATTAAGCTGGTTCAGCAATATGGGAACCTGGAAAAAATATATGAACATATCAACGAGCAGAAAGGTAAACAGAAGGAAAAAATTATCGCTGGGAAAGATGACGCCTTCTTGAGCCGAATGCTGGGAAAGATAAAACTGGATGTTCCATGGGAAGGGGACTATCAAGAACTGACCTTTCAAAATATTTTTAATCCGGAGAGTATTGCCTTACTCAAAGAATTAGAATTCAATACCCTGCTGGCAAAAATAGATGCCGCAGAAGCAGTGGAAACCATTGAGAAATCAGTTGCTTTCCACTGGATTAAAACAACCGCAGATATGGATAGCTTGTTCAATGATTTGGAAAACAGCAACGAAGTGATCATCTATTTTCATGAAGAAGAAACCCAGATTTATTTGGCCCTGGAAATCGCGGGCCGCTATTATTATCTAAACCCTGAGGCCGTTGATGGCTTGAATTTTTTTGAAAAACTTAAAATTCTGCCAAACATCAGAACATTGGCTATCACCAGCCAGGATTTAAAGAATCTGATTCATATCTTCCATAAGAATGACATCAATGAAGTTAATGAAGCCTTTGATACCTATATTGCCACCTATCTTTTGAGTCCCGGCGATCAGCGCTATGATTTAAAATCAGCCGCCTATCAATATCTCAATCGAACCATTCTGGATGATGAGGAAATGTTCGGAAAAGGTAAAAAAATGGTAAAGGCTGAAGGGTTGGATGAACAGCTGTTGGCCGATTATATGATCAAAAACTGCGAAACCATCAAAGACTTAAAAATCGTTCTGGAAAAAGAACTCCATGAAACTGAGATGATGACCTTGTTTAAAACGATTGAGATGCCGTTGCTGGAAGTAATGGTGTCCATGGAGGAGCTGGGTTTTAAAATTGACTTAAGCCAGCTGGAAGTTCTTTCCAGCGAATTTGAAAACAAACTTACCAGTCTCACCAGTGACATCTATGAGTTGGCGGAGACAGAAGCATTTAACATTAATTCACCCAAACAATTGGGCGAGGTTCTGTTTGAACAATTAAAACTGCCAGTGGTGAAAAAGACTAAAACCGGCTACTCCACTAATATTGAGGTATTGGAACAGCTCATCCATTTTCATCCAATTATTGAAAAAATTATCGAATATCGGATGCTGTCCAAGTTGGATTCTACCTATGGGCGGGGACTGATGGCCTTTGTTGAACCAAAAACTCACAAGATTTATTCAACCTTTAATCAGACTGTGGCAGCAACCGGACGGCTCAGCAGTTCTAATCCAAATTTACAAAATATTCCCGTAAAAACAGAAATGGGACGAGCAATCAGACGGGTATTTGTGCCATCGGCGACTGATAGAATTCTGGTTGATGCCGATTATTCGCAGATAGAACTGCGGGTTTTAGCCCATCTTTCCGGTGATGAAAATCTGATCGACGCATTTAAAAAAGAACAGGATATCCATACCCGCACCGCAGCAGAGATTTTTGGTGTTCCCCTGGATGCGGTTACCAGAACCCAACGCGGTCAGGCCAAAGCCATCAATTTCGGACTAATCTACGGCAAACAGGCTTTCAGTCTGGGTAAAGATCTGGGAATCTCCAGAAATGAAGCCCAGGATTATATTAATCGCTATTTTTCCCGCTATCCCAAGGTTCAGGCCTATATGGAGAATGTCAAACAACAGGCCAAAGAAGAAGGGTATGTCACCACCATCTGGGGAAGAAGACGTTATATACCAGAAATGAACTCCCGAAACGCGATGCTGGTTCAGGCTGGGGAAAGAATGGCCCTGAATACCCCCATTCAAGGGAGTGCAGCGGACATAATCAAGCTTGCCATGATCAAGGTATATAACCGCTTAAATGCGGAGAATCTGGAAGCAGAACTGATTTTGCAAGTCCATGATGAGTTAATCATCGACACCCCCCAAAATGAAAAAAGCCAGGTGGAACGACTGATTAAAGAAGAAATGGAAGGGGCAGCCCAACTGAGTGTGCCACTGACCGTTGATGTGAACACCGGGATGTCCTGGTATGATGTGAAATAGCAGGAGTAGGTTATGCGAGTAATAGGAGTAACCGGTGGAATTGCGTCAGGCAAATCGACCGTCACAGATATTTTAAAAAAACGTTTTAATTATATTGTCATTGATGCCGATCAATTAGCCAGACAGGCAGTTGCCCCAGGCAGTCCCGGGTTAATAAAAATAACTGCTGTCTTTGGCCAGGAAATTATCAATGATCACGGGGAATTAAATCGCAGCCTGCTGGGAGAACTGATCGCCAATGATGAGCAGGCCAGAAAAAAACTCAATGCCGTTATCCATCCTGAAATAAAAAAGCTGTACGATCAGGAAATTGATTTTTACCGACGGTCTGGGATACCCACGGTTTTTTATGATTGTCCCCTGCTTTTTGAAACAAATCTGCAGAATACTGTCGATGAGACGATTCTGGTGGTAGCAGATAAAGAGATTCGCATCGGTCGGCTAATGGAAAGAGATAAATTGACCAGAGAACAAGCCATTAAAAGAATCGATATGCAAATGTCAGATGAGGAAAAAATCGGTTTGGCGGATACAATCATTGAGAATAATGGCAGCTTTGATGACCTGCTGATCACTACGAATGTCTATTTTACCAGACGAAAGCTGCTGGTGAAATAAACAACAGCAACTAAAAAGATTAGTAAATAAATTTTTGAAAACAAAAAAAATAGTTGATATTTTTTCTTCATTCCTTTATAATAAGAAAACAGGGTCAAAACGCCTGTTACTTATGCGAGGATGGTGGAACGGCAGACACGCAGGTTTGAGGGATCTGTTGCAGCAATGCAGTGAGGGTTCAAATCCCTTTTCTCGCACCAATTATAAACACTAAAAACGGCTATACAAGGCCGTTTTTTTAATGCCAGAAAATCATTTGACATAGGAATTGACATATTTGTCTAATTTTTCCGCACTGGCTGATCGCATCCCGTCCGTGACAAACCCATATTGATCCAGGGTGAATGCTGCAGTGTGGTGACCCAGGCTTTCCTGTACGGTTTTAATGTCCACACCGGCCTGTAGAGATAACACTGCATAGGTATGCCGGAGATCATGTACCCGCAATGCCGGTACCCCGATTTTGGCAGCAATTATTTTTATGTGTTCATACACGCTCCGGTGCCCGATCGGGGAGCCATCATTTTGGCAGAATACAAACCCATGGGTGTTGAAGTTTGCGTCGCCGGTGAGTAGTTTAAACCGGGCCTGATTTGCTCGTTCGGTTTTTATAATTTTAATCGCTGAGTCTGGCAGCGATACGGTCCGTGCGCGGTCATGCTTTGGGGTGCTGAATTTTACCGGGTTAATACTTATTAATTGGCGATCGACAATCATTGTCTGGTTATCCAAGTTGACCCGATCCATCGTCAGCCCCGCCAGTTCATTAATCCTCAGGCCGGTTAAGATTAGAAATGAAAAGACCGGACCATAGGGGTCGCCATTGGCCGCACTGTAAAATGCGTGAAGATCCGACTCTTCCAGTGGCGTTATTTTAGGCTTTATTTTTTTAGGCATGATGATGCCGGTTGCCGGGTTTACCCGGATCAGTTTAGCCGTGATCGCGTCACACAAGCAGCGGTGCAGTGTGCCGTGGATGTTTCTGACCGTCTTTGGTGATAGCTGCTTTTCTTTGTACAGTTTTGTGCAAAATTTCTGGATGTCTGATTGTTCAATGCTCTGTATCGGGGATGAATCCCATCGCGGTATCGGAAACAGAGCTAGGTGTATTTTTGTCCTATGGAGCAATGATCGCGGCTTCCCTCTGGACAGCGTGGAAAAACAACAGCATCACCGCATCAGCCCAGCAATCGGATATTATTATGAGAAATTTAAAAGAAGCAGCAGTTAAAGTTATTTTAGATCAATCCAATCGACTGTTAGCCGAGCAGGAAGAAGCTGTCAATGCGGCCGCTGAAAAGGCGGTGCAATAATGGCAATTTTAAAATATTCAGGACACCAACAAGACTTTGGTGACATCGGCCCAGTTACCAGCGGCGAGACGTTGGGAGTCACAGGTCAGTCAAAACGGCTTGAAGGACTAAAAGTCTGGCTGGGTGAACTGAACGGTCAGGATCTCAATGTATTTTTGCGGGGGCATCAACAAGATGTGGGATGGCTTGAGCCGGTTTATAACGGTGCTTTGTGTGGATCAATCGGTCAGGGCAAACGCTTAGAGGCGGTTCAGATCCAGTTAACCGGTGCGGATGCCGAAAAGTACGATATCCACTATCAGGTTCACGCTGAAAAAATTGGTTGGACGAATTGGGCGAAAAACGGCGAACTGTGCGGATCAGAGGGCGGCAGCCTGAGAATTGAAGCAATCCGGATCGTTTTAACTCCAAAGGGTATTGATCTGAATGTGGATAATCCAAATAAATATATTAAATTTGAACCAAAACCAGTGGCACCTGTCACACCTGCAGCTCCATCCGGTAATTTGTCCGGAAAGATTATCTGCCTTAATCCCGGCCATGGCGGATCTGATCCAGGGGCTTGTGGACCATTGCGGGAATCGGACGAGAATTTAACCGTTGCGCTGATCCTCGGACCAATGCTGACAGAACGTGGAGCCCAGGTGATTTACACCCGAACCACTGATGTTCGTGTTCCATTATCAGATCGGCCTGTGATCGCAAACAATGCTGGGGCGGATCTGTTTATCAGCATCCACCACAACGGTTCGAGTGATCCGAACGCATCCGGGACCTGTGCGATCTGTTACCCAGGAAGTGATGCCGGTATCAGACTAGCCACTTTATGCCTGAACGGGCTTTACAACCGGTTAGGGTTACAACAGCGGGGGTTGATCCAGCGGGATGACAGCGACGTAACCTATAGCGATATGCCGGCTGTTATTACCGAAGCGAGTTTTGCCAGTTCACCGGCTGACTGTGCGCTGTTTAATAATGGCGGAGCTGAGCTGGAAGCGCTGGGTATTCTGGACGGGATTCTTGCTTATTTTGGATAGACCGGACAGTTTCGGACGGGTAACAGAAATGTGATCCGTCCATTAAACCGTAACGCAAAATATCCAAAATACTGACTTAATTTAACTTGCTAGACAACTCTCAAAAATATCAAAAATGAACAGAAATAGCTGTATTAAGCCGTTTATTAATTTGCTGTCTATTTGCAGATTAAGTAGTTAATTGCGTTAATGCGGCAACGGCCACCTTCGGGTGGTCTTTTTTTTATTGACCTCAGCCAAGAACAGGTGTACTATAAAACAAACGTTCTGCGAGGTGATAAAATGAAGTTAGTAAAGAAATTTGTCGAAGTGGTAGCAAAATTTGACGAGGATGGGATAACCCCGTTGCAGGTCATCTGGCCCGACGGTCGGATCTTTGAGATCGACAAAATATTAGATGCCCGGCCAGCGGCATCAATCGCCGTCGGCGGGCTAGGTATCCGGTATAAGTGCAAGATAGCCGGAAAGGAACGGCTCCTGTTCTACGAGGAACCACGATGGTTTGTGGAAGCGAAAAGCCCAGGCGTTTAGACCTGGGCGTGGCTGACATATTTTTTGACATATTTTTATGCGCAATGCACGGCAATAATTAAAAATTAATAACTACTATACGCGCAATTTCTCGGCATGTGAAAATATTAGCTACATTATATATAGACATAAAAACATCCGACCGGGTTCAAATCCCTTTTCTCGCACCAATATTAGAATAAGAAGTCGATTGCGTCAGCAGTCGGCTTTTCTTTTGTTAAACGCCGAAACCTGGGGAAACGGGCAACAATCTCAGTGTGTTTGGAAATTAAGTAAAAAAATAGGATTAATTGTTATGATAATTTCGTTGTGCAAAGTGACTTGTAAAATGACAGTGAATATGCGAGGTGAAAAATGAAAAAGAAAATACTATCAGGAGTTTTAGCGATTGTTCTATCAATGGTAATGGTGAGTCCCGTACTGGCGGATTCAAAAAGTGCCTGTGTCGCCATTGGTGCCGATAATACCGATGCTCAACTTAAAATGGTATACAGTTATTTTAATATCAAAAGAGGCGATGTTGAAGAAACAGTGGTAACCAATCAGGATGAACGAGAATATTTGGAGGGGGCGGTATCCCTTGATAAAATTGGAACTCTGGCGCTATCCAGTGTTTATGTTCAGGAAGAAACGTCAGGGGGAATCGATCTCGAAACCCATAACATTGACTGGGTTACTGATGAGATGTATAAATCTGCTTTGGGAACTGCGGGAATCAAGAATGCTAAAGTGATTGTTGCAGCTTATACACCGGTATCAGGAACAGGCGCATTAACAGGTATTTACAAAGCCTATGAGGCTGCAACTGATACCAGTCTGGATGAGGCAGCAAAAACAACGGCGGTTGAAGAAGTGGTGGTGGTTGGTGAACTTCAGGATGCCATTGGTGATGATGCAGTTAATATTATCAATAGTCTGAAGGGTGAGATTGCTCAAACTAAAACGATGAATGATGATGAAATCCGGGAACTGATTGTTGTGACGGCTGAAAAATATGACACCGTTTTGGATGATCAGCAAATCGAAGAGATCTTAACCCTGGTTAATAAGTTTAACGAGCTGAATATGGATCCTGATACATTCATTAAGTTGATGGAGGCGGGCCAGGAAACCCAGGGATTTTTCCAACAAGTACAAACTTTTTTTGCGGAAATAGGGAACTTTTTCAATAGTTTGAAATAAATATCAGAGATTAAAATAAGAAACGTCATTATAATCAATTCGATTGTGATGGCGTTTTTTTCTTGTTTTGAAAGTTAACAAACGTTTGCAAAATGTTATTGACAAAAATTAGGCAAAAAGATATCATCGTAGCTAAAGAAACAAACTTTATTTTAGCTAAAACAATGTTATTATAATTATAAAAGTAATATTAACTCATTCAAAGAAGAGTGGGTTTATAAAGGCTCCAAGGGAAGGACTAAGATGAGATTTGTACCGATATTTTGCTTGCGCGAAGGAATGATTATAGCTTCCGATTTTTATGGCGATCAAGGCGAGCTGGTGCTTGCAAGGCAAACAGTTTTAGATATAGAATTAATTAAAAAAATACGTAAGTTCAGATGCAATGGCCTTTATGTTGAAGAGGAGCAAATAAAAAACATTCCCATTGTGAATACGATTAATAGCAGCTTGAGAACAAAGACAGTAAATGGCATAAAAGAAATATTCATTTGTAAGGAGAATAACCTGCCGGTTCAAAAAGAACAATTCGCTGAGATGGAAGATCAGGTCGAAACGATTGTCGATGTGATCCTAAAAAGTAAAGAAATGATGCTTAATATGGTAGATCTGAAAGTTTTTGATGACTATACTTATTTTCATTCAGTGAATGTTGCGGTTTTATCAATTGGACTCGGTACAGCCATGGGTCTTGATAAAAATGATTTATGCAATCTGGGGTTTGGAGCATTGCTTCATGATATTGGAAAAGTCTTTGTGCCTAAAGATATTCTGCATAAGCAAGGTCCGTTGAACGATAATGAATTTATAGAAATGAAAAAGCACTCATACCTGGGATTTGAATATCTGGCAAGTGAATATGTGGGAAGTGTGGGGGCTCAGGCTGGAATTCTGGATCATCACGAAAAATTCTCGGGCGGGGGTTATCCTAATAATGCCAAAGGTGAAAAAATTTCTCTATATGGAAGAATTATATCGATCGCTGACGTGTATGATGCACTGACATCGGACCGGCCCTATCGGAAGGGACTGCTCCCATCAGAAGCCGTTGAATACATCATGGGTGGGACTGGAAACCTGTTTGACCCTGATCTGGTAAAAGTATTTATCAGGAAAATAGCACCATACCCGATAGGTACTGCAGTTAAACTGAGTAATGGATTGGTTGGTGTCGTGACAGACAATTTTGAAAGTTATTGTATGCGTCCAAATATCCGGATTTTCAAAAACGGCGATTATCAAGTAAAACCATTTGACATCTGCCTGGCGGATCGTAAAGCACTCAATATTACCATCGTCGACTATACCAAGTAGTGCAATAAAATTCTGGAGGTTAGTTTTTTGAGAATTATTTTATTAGGAACACCCGGCGGGGGAAAAGGGACCCAGGCAAAACTGATTTGTGATCATTTTAATATTCCGCACATTTCTACTGGGGATATTTTCCGCGGAAAAATTAAAGAAGGAACTGCTGAAGGCAGAGAAATAAGCGAGTATACCGGGAAAGGTCAACTGGTCCCAGACCGCATTACGATTTCCCTTGTGGAAGAACGATTAAAAAATGATGACTGTAAAAAAGGCTTTTTGCTGGATGGATTTCCCCGGGATGAAAAGCAAGCTCAGGCACTGGATCTCATTATGAATAAAAAGAATGAAGAGATTAATTATGTTTTCCTGATCGATGTTCCAAAAGAAATCATCGTCGATCGTATTCTAGGCAGACGGGTCTGCCCAAAATGCGGAGAGAGCTATCATATAAAATACAATCCACCAAAGGTGCCGGGAAAATGTGATGTTTGCGAAACTGCTTTAATCCATCGGGCCGATGATCAGGAAGAAATTATTCTAGATCGCTTAGCCATTTATAATCAAACAACAGAGCCCATTCTGAAATTTTATGAAAAGAAAGGAATCCTTCATAAAATCAAGGGTGATGGGGGGATCCAGGATATTTTCGTCCAGATTAGTGAAGTTTTGAATAAAGCTCAATAACAATACTCACAAGGGAATCAGTTCGTGCAAAGATAGGATTTCTGATTAGGTATATAAGTTACTAGCGCGTTAGATAATCAGATGCTGAGGCGCAAAAAACGGTGGTGTTTAAAAAAGTGGTGATATAAAAAAGAGAATCCCTAAACTTCAAGGATTCTCTTTAATTAATTTTTGTTAAATATCTGAGGGTGGTTTAATCAGTTATATAAACTGATCATTTACCTTCCCAAAATGCTTCAGCTTCTTTTTCCATCTTTTCAAGACGGGTATAATAGTCAGGAAACTCATTTAAATGTGCCAGGGCAATTTTGCCGGTGACGAAAGGATCATCTCCGGTTACGTTTGTGCGGGAATCATCTGTGCCGTGCTCAAGCTCAACATCCATTCCCATTCGAAACTGCTCAATGTCAAATTTACTCCAACTAATTCCAAGCATTCTGCCAATTTCTTTTGCCTGTTCAGTGGTAAACACTTTTTTTGCTGACATAAAATCACCTCTTCTTAAAATTTTTAAAAATGACGGCTCTTGTCGGATTCATTATTACTTAATCCCATTATAGGCAGAATTTTAAAATTTGTCAATCAATCAGCAAAGGTGTTTTGTTTTGAAGTTTGTTTAAAGGGTAAATAGTAACAATAATAATTTAAAAATGGAGGAAAAAATGGGATTTCAAAGAGTCGCTGAAATACAGGAGTTTGAAAAAATTGACAAGAAACTGATCGAATTGGATGACAAAAAGATTTTACTGACAAAGGTGGAAGGGAATTATTATGCCATATCGAATAAATGCCCTCATATGGGTGGATCTTTGTATAAAGGCACCTTACAGGATGGGGTTATTACCTGCCCCAGACATGGAGCAAAATACGATGCGAAAACAGGTAAAGGTTTAGGGAAGCCGAAGATTTTATTTTTAGAATTTAAAATGGAAGATGATCGCAGTTATCCGGTGAAGCTGGAAGGTGGCGATATATTGATTGACATTAACGCGGAGTAAACTGCTAAAATTGAGTAAATAAAAATCCCGGGTGTATAAGAGCTGTTATTGAAAGCTATTTTCAAAAGCTGCTTTTGTACCCGGGATTTTTTTATTATTAATTAGGCTGATAATGGTTTGAGTGAGAGTTATTCTTAGCTAATTTATCAGGTGAATAGCAAGACGGCTAAGAATCATAGTCCAGTGGAAATCTGATTTGGGTATTACCCCTGGTTTGATTTACAACTTGTCCCGTCAATGTTACCATATCATGTTTTGCCAGCTCGACAGCTGCAGTTAAATCATCTAACCATTCTTCTCGTAGGGCCGAAGGAATAAGGACTGGCATTCGATGATGAACAGTTTTCACAGCTTCATTGGATGGTTTTGTCAGGATCACAAATTTATTTAAACCGTTGAAGCTGGTGTAAATTCCGCCAAGATAGAGTAGATGGTCAGACTGAAAGAGATACTGTTTTTTTGTAGCGTCCCATTCATAAAAACCAGCGGCCGGAATCAAACAGCGTCTTTTTTTGAAGTCCTCATGAAACAGGGGTTTTTCCAGAATCGTTTCTGAACGGGCGTTGATGATCAGTCCCTTTTTTAAGGGGTTTTGATAACCCCAGTTCATTAGCTCCAGCAAATTCTGGCTGATATCCCGTTGATTTCGGCAAATAATCGGGGCCAGATCTGAGGGTAAAATATCGCCTATTTTCAGTTGCTCGTCAAAGCGCTGATTAACCGCTGCCACAATCCGTCGGATCTCCCGATCTTCTTTTTCGGAATAAAGAGTATAGCGTCCACACATCAGATTGCTTAATTCTGATTACAGCGATTCCAGCATCGGAAGAGCCGCTTCGAGATCTTCATCGACCTGGTTTTCGACCAGTTTTTCAAGAATAATCTGAGGATCCATTTCCAATATTGTTCGATCAGAACCATCAGTTAAGCAAATAATGCCAGTAATAGCTGAGGAAATTTCCACTGGTTGAATATCATTTAGATTAATTTCGAGGACACTGACCAGCTTTTCCACTTGAATGGCGATCATTTCATCATCAGACAGCTGTAACAAGAGCAGATGGGAGGCATTCAGGCTGGGTTCATCTTTGTCAAATAGGGCCAGGGCATCGACAACTGCATAATAATGGTCATTAAATTCCACAGCACCGCGGATTACGGCGTTGGTTCCTGGGACTGAAATGGTCTTACTTGCTTCTAAGGCTTCAACTACGTACGACTGTTCCAAACCGTAGACCTGGCCGTTGATGACAAAGGTTGCCAGTTTTTTATGTTCGTTGGTCATTGAGAAGGTAAAATCAGATTGTTCGATTTCTTTATCATTGGATTTATTCATAGTAATTTCAGCATAATCCGCCATTTTTTCGAATACAAAGGCAATTACATCGTTATGATATCCATCAGAGTTTTTATACTCTCGATAACAGGATGAACAGGCACAGCCGATTGAATAGTAGCTGTTTTCATAAACTAAAATTTCGGATTGGGTTTTGCCGTTTGGTACGGTGAATAGCTCATCCGGTAAATCCAGAATTTCACCAACTTTATAGGCATCATTGGTTGATGAGAGAATCATTTTTTTACGGTCAGCAAATACTGCAAAGGTGTTGTTATCAGAATGGAGCGATTCTTCCAGGATCGTTTTGAACTGATCTTCACTGTCAAAGACAATGCCAATACCGCCAACCGTGCGGTTATGGTTATTAAAGTCTGTAATCGAAGCACCATAAATATAGGTATGACGATGATCATACAATTCTGTTTGTTCAAATGGGGAGACAAAATACTTTTCCTGCTTGGCATTTGCTAAAATTTCACTGATGTAGGGGGCTGAAAGGGTTTTGCCAATGTCCTCAGTGCGATTGGAGTTGGATACGGCAATAATGGTGCCGGTTTTATCAAAAACAAACAAATTGCTGTAAACGGTGTAAAGATCATTAATGTAAATGAGGATGTCAGTCAATTGTTTTTTTTCAGCAGTGGATATCACGTCTTTCGCGAGAATCCGTCGAATCGTCGAATCTAATGCCCACCAACGGCAATCATTGGCCCGCTCGTAAAGATTTCTATCCATGATATCCACCGAAAGCGAGGCTAAAAAACTGGTATCGACAAGACTGGTTGACACAACTGTCGAAAACAGGTTGGAAACGGAGCTTTGAAAAAGACTGCTGGTATTGGTGCCAATCCGGCCAATGGCTCTTAAAATCGGTTTTAAGCGCGAATATTCGGCATCAATACTGTCATCACGGGCGATAATCTGACCATTGTAGACGATCCGTTTCAGTGACCCATTAATCGTCTGGGTTTTGTTGATAATTTCATTCAGCTCAGTTGAAAAAGAATCAGCCTGATGCATTAGACCGGTAGTGACAGATGAATCAATGCTTTTAAGATTTCGGTTATCCCGGAAAGCCAGATGGAGAGGGATCATCACATGACCCTTCCAACCCAGACCATAATATTTCTGGTAACCTTGGGTTGCGATGGTTTTTGAAATATAATCGGACCCCCGATAGTAGACAACCCCATTGACACCAGATTCGACGGGTTCCACGATGGTGCCGGTGGGGACGTGATTTTCATCACTGCTGGCGATCACCATGTTTGCGTCGTCGATGATGGTCATAACAGAGCCATCGTAATCGTTGGTCAGCTTTTGAAAGATCTGTGCCATTTCATTTTCAAAGCGAAAACATAAACAAATCAGACCAATGGCCTGGGAAGTACCTTCTCGGCAGATGCGGCTGGAAAAAATATGGGAATTTTTATCGCCATACTGGAGTTTTGAGTTCTTAAAATACTCCACAAAGCTTTGTTCGCCGTCCATTGTTTTGATCAGATTAGGTCCTTTAATCTGTTTTCCGACGATATCATTCTGCTCGTCCAGATTTGCCAAGACCCGATAATTATTGTCGAGTACAATAATGTCTTCATATACGGAATATTTGGCAACATAGTCGCGCATCCGCTTTAAAATTAAGCTGTGGTCACTATCAGTGCGATCCTGATTTTCGACAAAGCGGCGAATATCATCATCGGTGGCCAGGAAACCAATATCAGCCGTTCGTTCAAATAGGTTGCGGATTAGAATATCGATGGCTACCTGGGTTTTCGAAATGATTTTCTGTTCCATTTTTTTCAGTTTTTCGGAAACGAGGGTGTCGATAAGTTCTTCCTGCAAATCAATAAACCCATTCTGAATTTTTGTCATATTGGGAAGAACACTTTTTGATTGGATGGGACAATTGATTTCGGAAAGCAGTTTAATATTATCCCACTGGTCATTCAGATCAGTGATGCTTTTGTTGCATTCCTGAACGTCCGGCATATACGTTAAAAAATCTTTTTGTTTATATATTATCATTTTCAATCTCCTTATTTAATAAAAAAGATGCTTAGCGGTAGAGTTACCCCAGGTTAAGCATCTTTGCTACAATTATAGTCTTAGCTAAATGTAACATTTTTTTTTAATTTTTGCAAGATAATATGCAAAGAATCGCAGTTCAGAATTATTAATCAACAATTCTTTTAATTAGTGAACTAACTAATGGAACAAGGAGTGATTCTTCAACTAAACATCAGCGCTTCCAGAAACTCCAGATCATCCTGATTGGGGAGGTTTTTACTGGCCAGACGAGCGTCAAAAACCATGATATATTTATTAGTCGGGTCAAATTTTGGCCAGATGATCTGACCTTTATATTCTTCTTTGAAATTTGGGTTGCCAAACTTTATAAAATTGACCCAGGATTGTTGCATAATCCAGGACAAATTGCTGATCTTGGTGGCACGGCGCTGTCCGATACCATTGCCGAAGACAAACGGCAGTTCCATGCCGTGGGCTGTGTTCAGTCCAACTATTTTCAGGATTGCCGGATCAAAGTCGAAATTATAAAAATAGACATCCTCCCCTAACTGGGAATACTCTTTAGCCATCATCACCATCCCGATTAAAAAAGCCGAATAGGTATAGATTTCCTGGGCCCGTTCCAATGGCGAGTGATCGTCATCAACAAAAAAGTAATCCATCGCTTTTGGTGCATTTTCGGGACCAAAGATATGATAACAGAGCATTTGGTAAATTCCCAGATTGGTGTGACTCTTAATAAATAACGATGATTCATCAGTATTATACCCAACCAGAATTTTGACTGGATTAACTTCGCCATTTTTCAAGGCCTTAACCGGGTCTTTGGGGAGAACAACTCCGTCATAAACCGGCCAGAAACCAAAGGCATTGGGAACCGTGGATTGATTAGATTTGACCATCGAGAGGGCGGCAAAAATATCGCCGGAAAGGGCCCGCAGCTGCTCCAGACCTTTTTGGGAATCCTCAATGCCATATAAGTCGCATAACAGTTTGCCATTGTCCATGGTTTTTTGTAAATCACCCCGGTTGAGCGAAGAAAAAGCGGAAATTGAGAAAATTGATCCGCTTTCGACTACGGCCTGATGAAAAAGCCCTTTAGCCAGCGGTGACAACATCAGTGCGGTGACACTGTAAGCACCGGCAGACTGACCACCGACTGTAACTTGATCAGGATCGCCACCAAAGGTTTCGATGTTATCCTGGATCCACAGCAGCGCCTGGATCTGATCCAGTAAACCGTAATTGCCTGTGGTTCCAGCTTCCTCAAGCAAACCCCGGGTAGCAAGAAAACCCAGGGCCCCTAACCGATAGTTAATGGTGACAACAATGACCCCTTCCTGAGCCATCCGAGCGCCATCATAAACCATTTCTGAGCCGGAACCAGAAGAAAAAGCACCGCCGTGAATAAATACATAAACCGGATAGCGTTCTTCTGCGCTAATGGCAGGGGTCCAGACGTTCAGAAACAGACAGTCTTCGCTTTTGCCGTCCATTTGATAGGTGCCCGGGGAATCAACGGTAATACCGCCCATTTGAAGTGAAGAATTACCCGGTTTTGAACAATCACGAACCTCTTCCCAGGGCAGCATCGGTTCGGGTGCTTTAAAACGGCGGCTACCGATGGGAGGCATAGCATAGGGTATCCCTTTATAGCAGGATATACCCCGGCGGGATTGGCCCTGAACGGGTCCGCAAGGGGGTTGGAGGATCGGTCGTTTTGGAGTGTCTGTTTTTTCGTTCGTAAAAAATGGCATGAAGTTCTCCTTTATATTGGCTGACTTGGGTCGTTGTGTAACTGCTTGAACGGGTCATGGAGGTTTTAGTTATTTATTTTTTTGATCTGACTAATTCACACCTTTCTTGATTCGGATAGTGAACCGGACGCTGAAGGTAATCCCGATGGTAACAGTACTCGGTCTCATAAAATTGATTATGAAGGTCGGTGGCGCGACAGTCATAATAGAGCATTTTATTCTGGGTGGGAGTTAATGAAAAACGGCTCTTTTTGAGGCTGGTTAAAATAGGTAATTGGCCTTGATCCTTGATCGCCTTCAGGATATTCTGGCCTTTTTCATTAAAACCCAGCACCCGCAGATAGGGGACGAAAGATTCCGCCTGAAATAGGTTCAAGGTTTCTTTATCCAGTTCCAGGAGCCGATTGGATAGGATCCGCCGGACCCGGGTTTGGGGAATCCGCTTAGAGATAATTCCATTGACACATTCGTCCAGATTGGTAGCCGTTTTTAGGGCATCTCTGATTTTGTGTTCCAGGCCTTCACTGACATAGGGGGTATTTTTCAAATGTTTTACATCATTTGAAAGAATTTGCAGGCGCAGGGCATTTAGGAAATAGTCATCGCCCCTGGGATTGTAATTTTTTTTAAAGGGCAGAATCAGATCAGCGGTTGGATAGGGAAGCTTGTTATCCAGTGCTTCTAAAATAGTAGAAGCGAATTCCGGGTGGGCTAGGGCATCTTTTAAAATGCTCCGAATCCCGGTGGCACTGAGATATTTAGAAGGCAACAGGCTGTGATAGTCGGCACCTTGTCGCTTAACAGTCATAGTATCGATATCGCTGTGGGTTTTATGAAGCGCTTTTAAATATTCCAGAGCCAGGATGTTATTGGGTGTTTTTAAGAGATTGCCTGCTTCATGACCCAAATAGGAGCGGGTTGCCAGTTCACGGGCTCTGGGAAAGGAAACTCCAGATGATAATTCCTGTTTAAGGAAGCTTTTAAATTCAGGAGGTTCATGAACAAGTATTTCAGCCAGACTGGTCAGCGGCTGCAAATGCCCAAATTCGGAACCAAAGGAAAGGACATCAATCACCCCAGTGGCGTTAAAAATCTTGATTCCCCCATGAGCGAAGGCTTCGGCACTTTGGCAGGCGTAGCCAAAGGGAAGTTCGCAGACCAGATCAACACCGGCAGACAGAGCCAGCCGGGCCCGTTCCCATTTGTTTAAAATAGCGAAGTCACCGCGTTGAGTCAGACTGCCGCTCATTAAGACCATCACACCATCGCACTGACTTTCTTTTTTTGAGGACTCAATTTGCCAGGCATGGCCCATGTGAAATGGATTATACTCAGCAATAATACCTAGAATTTTCATGTTAGCCTCTCTTTTGTTAAAAAAATAGCAATTTATTAATTTATTATCGAAATATGACAAAAAAATAATGGTATTCTTTGCTTATTACTGTTATTATATAGAACGTATGAAATGTAATCAATAAAAAACTAAAGGAGAGTAATTATTAATGAATGTACTTGTTATTAACTGCGGTAGTTCTTCACTAAAATATCAGTTGCTTGATATGACCACTGAAGAAGTTTTAGCTAAAGGTTTAGTTGAAAGAATCGGTATTGAAGGATCTGTTTTGGTTCACGAAGCTCCAGGTCAAGACAAGGTAAAATTAGAACAACCTATGAAGACACATAAAGAAGCTTTAAATCTTGTCATGGCTGCTTTAGTTGATCCTGCTCATGGTGTTGTAAAATCTTTGGAAGAAATTTCTGCTGTTGGTCATCGAGCTGTACATGGTGCCGAAACTTTCTCTGATTCAGTCGTTATTGATGATGCGGTTATTAAGAGCCTGGAAGAGTGTTCAGAATTAGCGCCTCTTCATAATCCTGCCAACCTGATTGGGATTAATGCTTGTCGGGAATTACTGCCAAATGTACCAATGGTGGCAGTATTTGACACCGCTTTCCATCAGACTTTACCAGGTGAAGCTTTCATGTATCCACTCCCTTATGAATTATATGAAAAATTCAAGATTAGAAAATACGGTTTCCACGGAACATCCCATAAATTTGTGAGCCAGGCAGCTGCCGAATTAATGGGCAAAAAAATCGAAGATTTAAAACTGATTTCCTGTCATTTAGGTAATGGCGCCAGTCTTTGTGCCATTAAAAACGGAAAATCTGTTGATACTTCAATGGGCTTAACTCCGTTGGCTGGATTGGAAATGGGAACTCGTTGCGGCGATATTGATCCTGCCATTATTCCTTTCCTGGTTAATAAAGGTTACACCGTCGAAGAAGTCGATACCCTCATGAACAAAAAGTCTGGTGTTCTTGGCGTTTCCGGAATCAGTTCAGATTTCCGTGATGTTGAAGGCGCGGCAAATAGTGGCAATACACGGGCTCAATTGGCACTGGACATTTTCCACTACCGGGTTCGTACCACGATCGGTGCTTATGTTGCCGCAATGGACGGCGTTGATGGTATCATCTTCACAGCCGGTTTAGGAGAAAACTCAACAACTTCCCGAGCAGCAATTTGTGGTGGTTTAAAATACTTAGGTATTACTTTAGATCCAGTTACAAATAGCAAACGTGGCGAAGCAACGGTTATCTCAGATAAAGACTCCAAAACAACCGTAATGGTTATTCCAACCAATGAAGAATTAATGATTGCAAGAGACACCCTGGCTTTAGCTAAATAATGTAAAGTATTTCACTTGACAAAACGGGCAATGGTCTATATAATGATGATTGCCCGTTTGGAGTGATAAAATGAATTTTGAAATCAATAAGCTATTGCAGGAAAAAATAATCCCTTTTGAATTTGTTGTAAGAAATACGGATTTAAATGATATAGAGGGAGAACTGGATGAAAATGGAGCCTTAGTGCGTGGAACCATCGAGAAAATATCGAAAGGTAATTTTCTGATGACCTTCACCATCGAGATGACCATGATCTTTCCCTGTGCGCGTTGCCTAGAACCAACCCCCATCGATTGTCTTTATGACTATACTGATACGGTAACGGTTGAAGATGATGAAGCAATACTTGATTTATTGCCCATCGTTGAAGAATGCATTTATATTAATGAACCTTTCCGTGTACTGTGCAGTGAAGATTGTGCGGGTTTGTGTCCAAAATGCGGCAATAATTTAAATCACGAGCAATGTGAATGTGACAAATTTGGTGATTATGATCCTCGATTTGAAGCGTTAAAAAATTTATTGTAAGTGAAATGACTTTACTATTAGGAGGTGTGAGTGATGGCTGTACCAAAGAGAAAAACTTCTAAGTCAAGAAGAGACAAAAGAAGAACACATTACAAATTAAATATTCCAGGAATGAGTACTTGTCCAAAATGTGGTGAGATTAAATTGCCTCATCGAGTTTGCAAGTCTTGTGGCACATACAAAGACGTTAGCGTTATCAGCTTTAACGAATAAACAGAGTTTAGACTCTGTTTTTTCTCTATCTGGGATAATTTTTACCGATAGTATTTACTGAATAGATTTTTTCTGGGATAATAGACATATATCAAGGAGGTCGTTGTTTTGAATATATTTTTAGATGCCATGGGTGGTGATCATGCGCCCCATGAAATCGTCAAGGGTGCCATTGATGCCGTTAAAGAATATGATGTCAAGCTGACCCTGGTGGGTCGCAGGGAAGCCATCGAAGAAGAGCTTTCAAAATACGATTATCCTAACGACAAAATTGAAATTCTGCATGCTGAAACCGTCATTGAAAACACTGAAGAACCGGCCATGGCGATTCGCCGAAAACCGGACTCATCGTTGGTTGTGGCATTGGACGAAATGAAAAACAGGGAAAATGCAGTGCTAATCTCAGCCGGCAGTACTGGAGCGCTTTTATCCGGCGGACTTTTAAAACTTGGCCGGATCAAGGGGATTAAGCGCCCTGCTTTGGCGGCGACATTGCCCAAAAGCGAGGGAGTGTTTGTGCTCATTGATACCGGTGCCAATGCCGATTGCAAACCAGAATATCTGGAGCAATTTGCCCAATTGGGAAAAATTTATTCAGAAAATGTTTTAGGTAAAACAAATCCGGGGATCGGTTTAATTAATATCGGTGCTGAAGCAAAAAAAGGCAACAGTCTTGTAAAAGCCGCCTATGAGCTTTTGGAAGCTGGCGAATTTAATTTTTTGGGCAATGTGGAAGCACGCGATATTCCCGAAACAAAGGCCGACGTTTTAGTCTGTGATGGATTTACGGGTAATATCGTCTTGAAATTAACCGAAGGCATTGCTGAGTATCTGCTTAAGGGAATGAAGACCTCAATCATGAGCAACACCAAAGGTAAAATTGGAGGAATGTTGATTAAAGAAAATTTAAAAAGCTTTAAAAAACAATTTGACTATGCCGAATACGGCGGTGCGCCCTTTTTAGGTGTTAAGGGCGGTATTATTAAAGCTCACGGCAGCAGTGATGCCTTTGCCATCAAAAATGCGGTGAGACAAAGTATCAAATTTATTGAAAATGATGTGTTGCAAAAAATAACCGATAATGCAAAAAACAGGGAGGCTTAAGTCATGGATGAACGATTTTTAAAAGTTACGGCAATTATTTCTGAACAACTTGATGTTGACATTGAAAAAATTACCCTTGAAACCTCACTCATTGATGATCTGGAGGCAGATTCGCTCGATGTGGTTGAGCTGATTATGGCATTCGAAGATGAATTTGGAACAAAAATTGACGAAACGGCATTAGAAAATATTCAAACTGTTGAAGATATCATCAACGCAATTTCCTGAGCAAACAAGAGGGTGTCGCTGTGAAACACCGGCACCCCTTTTCAATAGATTTAAAAATTAGTGTCAGGTCTTATTCGTTTTGGTATATTTAGAAGGGAAATAGCGAGAAACGTCCAGTTGACATCTCGTAATCGAGAAGGGGGGATATTAAGTGACAATCGAAGAAAAAATCGATTACCGTTTTAAAAAAAAGGATTTATTAAAAGTAGCATTAACGCATAGTTCACATTCAGGAAATTCAACCAACAACGAACGTCTTGAATTCTTGGGGGATGCAGTATTGGAACTGATTATCAGTGAGTATTTATTTTTATCTCACAAATTATCCGAGGGTAAAATGACGAAAATCCGTTCCAATATTGTATGTGCCGAGTCTCTTTCCAAGGCTGCCTATGAGCTCCAGCTGGGGGATCATATTTTCTTGGGAAAGGGTGAAATTGTCACCGGAGGGCGACAGCGAAAATCGAATCTTGCCAATGCATTTGAGGCCCTGATCGGGGCTGTTTTTTTAGACAGCAATTTCGAAACAACCCGAAAAGTCGTACTGAAAGTGCTGGAAAGCAATATTCAGCTGGCTTTGTCCGGTGCCCTGGTTAAAGATTATAAAACTGAGCTTCAGGAGTATATTCAGAAAAACAATGATAATGTCATTGAGTATGTTTTGGATCGTTCCGAAGGACCCGAACACAACAAAACCTTTTATATTAAATTGATTTTTAATGGCGCTTGTGTGAGTCATGGCATCGGGAAAAGCAAAAAAGAAGGGGAACAGGATGCTGCCAAAAACTACTTAATGAAGACCAGGAAAATTTAATTATATATGGAATGCAGCGGGGAATTGAGGTGAGGGCTTGTATTTAAAGAAATTGCGATTGTCGGGGTTTAAATCTTTTGCAGACCCTGTAAGCCTTGAGTTTTCAGAAGGTATTTCTGCAATTGTGGGCCCTAACGGCAGCGGAAAAAGTAATATCACTGACGCCATCAAATGGGTCTTGGGTGAGCAAAGTATTAAATCCCTCCGGGGCAAAAAAATGGAAGATGTTATCTTCTCAGGAACTGAAAAAAAACAAGCCTCTGGTTATGCCGAGGTTGTTTTGATTTTAGACAACAAAGATGGTTCATTGGAAAACTATCCCCAGGAAATAGCGATCTCGCGAAAATTATTTAGATCTGGGGAAAGTGACTATGCCATTAATAAAAAAAGCTGCAAACTAAAGGAAATCCACAGCATTTTTATGGATACCGGTTTGGGAAAAAACGGTTATTCACTGATTAGCCAGGGCAGCATCGAGAATATTTTATCCAGCAGCCCCACCGAACTTCGCAATATTTTTGAAGAAGCCGTGGGAATTGTTTCTTATAAAACAAAAAAAAATGAAGCCGAAAAAAGGCTGGAGCAAACCCAGGGGCATTTGGATCGGCTTCGGGATATTATGACAGAAATAGAAAAACAGGTGGGACCTTTAAAAAACCAGTCCCGGAAAGCCAAAAGCTGGTTAATCCTCCATGAGGAATTAAAGACCGTTGATTTGGTGATATTCTATCGTAAAATGAGCAGTGCCGTCACATCATTGGAAGAATCAAAAAAGAACCTGGAAAACCAATTAAAAAGATGCGAACAAATTGAGGCAACCATCCAGAAAAAGGATGAACTGTATCAAAAACTGACCATCGAGAATCGGGAGCTGGATCTTTTAGCAGACACCGAAAAGAAAAATCTTTCGGTGCTCAAAGCGGATTTCGATCAGGTTCAGCGGGAAGATATCCGCTGCAAAAGTCAGTTGGAAGCCAACGAAATAACCCAGGAACGGTTAAAAAACGAAGGTAAAAACTTAACATCCCGAATTACCGCAACCCAGGAGCGAATCAATGGGCTGGAACTTGAAAAGAATGTCTTAGCCGAGAATCTCCGAAACCATGAGTTGACCTGGGGCGAACTGGAAAACACCCTAAATCTTTTACTGCTTAAAGAACAGCAAGAAAAAGATCGGATTAAAGCCACCCAGGATCACATTTCTAATCATCAATCGCTTTGTGAAAAACTGGAAATGAAGCTTTTTGAAATCAAAGCAGCGATTCAGGAAGCAAAAACTGAGGCGTCTTTTATTGAAACGTATCTCGATGAAACAGCGGCCAGTCAGAATAAAATTGCATCAGACCTGGAACAGCAAAAAAAAGATATGAACAGTCTACTGGATGAAAAACAACAGCGGGAAGACCGGTATAAACAGTTGCAAACCCAATATAATCACGATTTGAGCGAACAGAAGAGCCTCCAGAATCAGGCTCACCTGATTGCCAATAATTTGAAGGTTAATGCTTCCAAGGTGGAATATTTAAAAAACATTCAGAAGAATTATCAGGATTATTTTCCGACTATTCGAAAACTGATGACTTCGGAAAAGCTGCTGGGACCGGTGATCCATGAGGTTTATGGCCCGGTTGGCGAATTGATCTCCACCGAAGCCAGATATCTTCAGGCAATCGATATTGCCTTGGGCGCAAAAAGTCAGAATATTGTGGTAGCCAGCGTTAAGGTTGCCAGCGACTGCATTAATCTGTTAAAGAAAGAGCGACTTGGTCGGGCGACATTTTTGCCCCTGGATAATTTGAAATACAGTTCAATCGATGAACGAGCCCGAGACATGATAAAGAATATTCCTGGAGTCGAGGGAATTGCCAGTGACCTGGTTAAAACCGATGCCGCTTATGAGTCGGCCATTGAAAGCCTTTTGGGACGAATCATCGTCGCCAGCGATTTTGCTTCGGGAAAAGATGTTCAGAAAAAAATGGCTTCAAAATTTACGGTTGTCACGCTGGAAGGGGAAATATTTTATCCCGGCGGAGCCATTGTCGGGGGCCAAAGCAAGGATAACCGACAGTCGCCACTTTCTAAAAAAATTGAAATCCAGAATCTTGAAAAAGAAATGGACGAACAAAAAAAAGCCCTGGACGCTGTCAAGAGTCAGGATCAGATATCGCAAAGAACATTGAGCCAAACGGTAGATCAGTTAAAAAAGCTGGAAAATCAGTATAACCATTGTAAACAAGCGCTGTGGGAGAAGAATAAAACGATTGAAGATTTGACTGGAAAGCAGCGTGAAAGCACGCAGTCGATTTCGGTTCAACAGCAAAAACTTCAGGCACTTAATCAGAAACTTGAACGTTTAAACAAAAAACTGGCGGAAATCGAAACAGCATACAATCAGGCTAAGGAAGTTACAAAAGTTCAGGAATCCGATGATTATGCTCAGGAAATTAGACAAAAACTGGACGATTTACGATTGAAAATATCAGAAAGCCAGATGGTTATCACCCAGATCAAAGGCGAAATAGCTGGATTTGATCAACAAATTGTTTTGATGCAGGAACAGCTGACTCACCAGGCGGCCAGAAAAACGGCTCTGGCTGCAGAAATGACGGGCTACCAGAATGACTCGATGGAATTGATCCGACGCCAGGAAAAACTTGGAGCGGATCACGATCGTTTAAGCAAGATGATTGAAGCCCATCGGGATAATAATAAAAAATCAGCGGAACTTCAAAAAACCAACGCCCAGCGGCTGGAAACATTGCAGGAAGAAATAAAAAATGACAATCACCAATTAATTATTGATAATGACATAAAGAATACCATTTCCACCCAATTGAACAGTCTGCAGCTGCAGATGAACCATTGGGAAGAGAACATCTATAAGAGCTATGAAATCAACTATTTAATGGCCGAAGATGCCTACCGGCAGCTGGAGGCGGATCAACAGCTTGATGAGTTGGATTTGTCCGAAGAACGTCAGCGTATCCTAAGAGAAAAAATTGGCGCTCTGGGTAATGTGAATCTCAATGCCATTGAAGAGTATGAGGAAATCATCACCCGGCATGATTTTATGAAGGAGCAGATGGATGATCTCAAGGCTGGAAAAAGTGAGCTGTTAGATATTATCAATACGCTATACGAAGCCATGACCGAGCAGTTTAAGGCTAACTTTATTAAACTTCAAGAGAACTTTACCCGGATCTTCAGTATTTTATTTGAAGGTGGCCGAGCTTATCTGGAGTTTACGGATCCTACCGGGGTGCTGGAAGGCGGAATTGAACTGGTGGCGCAGCCCCCAGGAAAACGGCTGCGGCATATTTCCCTGCTTTCTGGAGGGGAAAAGTCAATGGTCGCCATTGCCCTGCTCTTTTCCTTTCTGGAAATAAATCCGTCCCCCTTTTGTGTCATTGATGAGGTGGACGCCGCCCTGGATGATCATAATATTTATCGTTACATTACTTATCTCAAAAAAGTAGCGGAACATAATCAGTTCATCACCATCACCCACCGCCGCACCACCCTGGAAGTTTGCGACAATCTCTATGGGGTGTCGATGTCCAAGGATGGGGTATCCCAGTTGGTATCGGTCCGACTGACGGATTACGCTTAAAATAATGAGTATGGAAAATTGCAAGATTATGCAGCATATTCGCTTTCGCAAGGATCTATGGAGCTAAAACTAAGGAGGCAACTATGGAATTAAGTTTATATGAACGGATGCGCAACAAACTGGTAAAAACGGCTGACAATTTCAAGGAGAAAATTGAAAATGTCATGTATATGGGAAGCTTTGACGATGATTTCTTCGACGAACTGGAGGAAACGCTGATTCTCTCAGATTTAGGGGCGCAAACCTCGGTGAAGATTACTGAGTCACTCCGGGCGAAGATTAAAGAAACCCGATCAAAAAGCAAGGAAGAAGTGATGGGCTTTCTAAAAGAAATCCTTGTGGAAATGGTTCAGGTGGAAACAGAAAAACCACAACTGCCGACGATTATGCTAGTTGTCGGCGTCAATGGGGTGGGGAAAACCACCACCATTGCCAAGCTTTCTGAGCGCTACAAAAAAGAAGGGAAAAAAGTTGTCATTGCTGCTGCTGATACCTTTCGGGCTGCAGCGGTGGAACAACTTGATGAGTGGGCCGGACGAGTTGGTGTGGATATTATTAAAAGCACCACCGGCGCCGATCCAAGTTCAGTGATTTTTGATGCCATTGGCGCGGCCAAGGCCCGGAAGGCCGATATTCTAATTTGTGATACCGCCGGCCGTCTGCATAATAAGGTCAACCTGATGAAAGAACTTGAAAAGATCAGCCGGGTCATAAACCGCGAAGGTGAAGGTTTTGCAATTCATAATTTAATGGTTCTAGACGCCACTACCGGTCAAAATGCCATCAACCAGGCCAAGGTCTTTCATGAGTGTGTGGAAATCAAGGGGATCGTCCTGACCAAGCTGGACGGAACCGCCAAAGGCGGCATTGCCATTTCCATTATCGATGAAATGCAGATCCCCATCGAATATGTTGGCATCGGAGAAAAATCCGAGGATCTCATCGACTTTGATCCAAAGAAATTTGTTGATCTGCTATTTGAATAAGGTTCTAAGTGACCGCAAAATCGAGCGCCGCAGGTTGCAGCAACTTTTAAATTATGGAGATTAAAATTTCTTAAAATTATTGAAGAAATGTCCTGAAATTCGGGAATAAAAGCTTGACTTTTTCCCCGCCAGGACTTACAATAGTGAAGTCGTCAAGTAAATTTCCTTTACGACGATGATGAAGGTGCATATGGAAAAAAAAGTAGGGGAACAGTATTTATTTGATTTTTATGGTGAACTGCTGACTGATAAACAAAAGCAGATTTTAGAGTATTACTACGACGACGATTATAGCCTGGCAGAAATTGCCGAGGTTATGGCGGTTACCCGACAGGGTATTTTTGATGTGATTAAACGCTCTAAAGCCATGATGGAAGCCTATGAAGAAAAACTGGGACTCATCGCCAAGTTTTTAAAATCTCAAATTCTTCTGGAAGAAATAGAGAAAGAGCTATTGGATTGTGCTGATCGGGAAAAAGACGAACAGCTTAAATCTGAATTGATGCTGGTGGTTGAAAAGCTGAAAAAAGTCAGTGAAGAAAACTAGAGGTGACAGATGATCTTTGAAGGATTAAATGAAAAATTTCAAAATATTTTCTCCCAACTAAAGCGCAAAGGAAAACTCAGCGAAAAAGACATTCAGGAAGTCAATCGGGAAATTAAAATGGCCCTGTTGGAAGCTGATGTCAATTTCAAAGTCGTTAAGCAATTTACCAAAAATATTGGTGAACGGGCGATCGGCCAAGAGGTGCTCAGCAGTCTTACGCCGGGACAGCAGTTTATCAAGATTGTAAAAGATGAAATGACAACCCTTCTGGGCGGCGAAATTGAGCGCATGGACTTTGTCCAGGGTCGCCAGAATGTTTATATGATGGTGGGTCTCCAGGGTGCTGGTAAAACGACCACAGCGGCCAAGCTGGCCAACCTGTTACGCAAAGAAAAAAAATTCAAACCCTTGCTGGTTGCCTGTGATGTCTATCGTCCGGCGGCAATTAAACAGCTGGAAATCCTCGGGGATGAATTAAAGATTGACGTATATTCCGAACATGATGTAAAAGATCCGGTGGGTATAGCCAAACGGGGACTGCAAAAATCAATTGAAGGTCATTATGATCTGGTTATCATAGATACCGCAGGTCGATTGCAAATTGATGAAGCACTCATGGATGAATTAGTCAACATCAAAGAAACTATCAATCCCACTGAAATTTTATTAACAGTAGATGGGATGACCGGGCAGGAATCGGTCAATGTTGCCAACGAGTTTAATCGCCTGCTTGATATTTCTGGAGTAATCCTAACCAAACTGGACGGAGATACCCGCGGCGGGGCCGCTTTATCGATTACCTATACGATTGGCAAAGCCATAAAGTATATTGGAACCGGTGAAAAACTGACCGATATTGAACTCTTTTATCCGGACCGGATGGCATCGCGAATTTTGGGAATGGGGGATGTATTATCCTTTATTGACAAAGCCCAAAGTATGATGGATGACGAAAAAGCCAAAGAGCTGGAAGAAAAGTTCAGAAATCAGGATTTTGATCTCAATGACTTTTTGGATCAGATCAAACAGATCGAAAGCATGGGTTCCATCAGCAGCTTGCTGGAAATGATGCCGGGAGCTAATAAAAAGGCATTGAAAAATGTGGATTTATCTGGCGCCGATACAAAAAAAACCGAGGCCATCATTTTATCAATGACACAGGAAGAACGACATAAACCAGGGATTATCAATGCCAGCAGACGAAGACGAATCGCGTTGGGAAGTGGCACCATGGTTGCGGATGTGAACCGGTTGTTAAAGGGATTTGAACAATCCAAAAAGATGATGAAACAGATGTCAAATCCAGGCATGGCCAAAAAAGGACGCATGAAGCTTCCATTTATGTAAAATCAGTGTTATCAAGGACATTATGTCATTAGATAAAGAAGTTAAGAAAGGGGGAACGAACATGGCAGTTAAAATCAGATTAAAAAGAATGGGTAAAAAGAAAAAACCTTTTTATAGAATCGTTGTTGCAGATGCACGAGCACCACGTGATGGTAAGTTCATTGAAGAAATTGGATACTACAACCCTTGTGTTGACCCTGCGCTCGTAAAAGTAGATGCAGATAAAGCAAGAACTTGGTTGGCCAATGGCGCAAAACCAACGGACACCGTTAAGTATTTGTTAAAAAGAGAAAACGTAATCGAGTAGTACCAGGAGGTAAATGATGAAAGAACTTGTGGAAATTATCGCTAAAGCTCTTGTTGAACACCCCGATGCGGTATCTGTCCAGGAAGTTGAAGGCGAACAATCCATTATTTTGGAATTGAAAGTCGCTGACGACGATATGGGCAAAGTCATTGGAAAACAGGGGCGTATCGCAAAAGCAATTCGTACCGTCATAAAAGCCGCTGCCACGAAAGAAGATAAACGTGTCATGTTGGAAATCATCCAATAAAGGCATTGGGCTGTGTATACAGCTCTTTTTTTTCGTGTCTTTTCAGGGCATTAAAACAGGAGATAATAATGGAAAATAATAATCGTTTAATCATCATTGGCCGTATTCTTGGTGTTCATGGAATCAAGGGCGAATTAAAAGTTCTGCCCCTCACTGACGATCCCGGACGTTTTTATGATCTGGACTCGATCACTCTGATCCATGACAAAACTGAAACAGATTACAAGATTACCAATTGCCGCCTCCACAAAACCAACGTGCTGCTGTTTCTCGAAGGCATCACCAACCGCAACGATGCCGAAGCGTTGACGGGCAGAGAAGTCGGTATACCGAAAGAATTGGCGGTTTCGTTGGCTGAAGATGAATTTTTTATCGAAGATTTGCTGGGGTTGCCGGTTTATAATGACGGCCAGCTGCTGGGGAAAATTACCGATGTGATGCAGGCTGGCGGGGTGGATGTTTATACCATCACAGCAGGCAAAAAAATCTACTGCGTTCCGGCCCGAAAGCTCTATTTCACAGAAGTCGATGTTAAAGCCGGGCGGATTGATGCCAGCATCCCCCAGGAAATATTGGATCTATGAGGTTTTATTTTTTAACCTTATTTCCGGAAATCTTTGAAACTTATTTTCAAAGCGGGATGATCAGCCGCGGTGTCAAAGCGGGTCTGATTGACTATAGCGTGATCAATATTCGGGATTTCTCGGGCAATAAACATCATAAGGTGGATGATACCCCTTATGGGGGTGGTGCCGGAATGGTGATGGCGGCTCCGCCAATTGTGGCGGCCCTGAAGAGTATTCCTGATTTTTGCAGCTATCCAGTCATTTATTTAACACCGGGGGGCAAACCATTTGTACAAACGGATGGGATGAAGCTTTCTGATTACCCGGGTATAATTTTTATCTGCGGTCATTATGAAGGCATCGATCAACGGGTTATTGACGGTTATGTGGATCTGGAATTTTCAGTTGGTGACTATGTCTTGACCGGTGGGGAATTACCGGCCCTGACCCTGGCTGATGCCATCGCCCGGCATATTCCCGGTTTTCTGGGAAACTGCGACAGCTTGGCTGAAGAGTCTTTTGAAAGTTATCTGCTGGAGTATCCTCACTATACCAAGCCCCGGGATTTTGAAGGCCAGGAAGTGCCAGAAGTCCTTTTATCCGGCAATCATGCCGAAATAAATAAATGGCGTTTGAGCCAGGCAGAAACACGCACGCAACAAAAAAGGCCTGATTTATTTGAAAAATACGAAAAAAGCTTGCATAAAGAATAAACAAAGTGTATAATATGTCAGTATGTTATTAAGGGAGACGGTCCTCTGTACATGATGCATGAACGTCGGAAATCGAATATTAAGGAGAAAGAAATGGACATTATTAAAAAGATTCAATTAGAAAATATGAAGGCAGAGCCACCAAAGTTTAACGTTGGAGACACTGTAAAAGTTCATGTAAAAGTAATCGAAGGAAAAAAAGAAAGAATTCAGATTTTTGAAGGCATTGTACTTAAAAAACAAAACGGTGGCGTTGGCGAAACCTTCACCGTACGTAAAATCTCTTCAGGCTTTGGGGTTGAACGAACCTTCCTGATCCACTCACCAAAAATCGAAAAAGTTGATGTGGTCCGACGGGGTAAAGTGCGTCGAGCTAAACTTAACTATCTTCGTGATCGTGTTGGTAAAGCAGCAAAAGTCAAAGAAAAAAGAGCGTAATTCAGAGGCTGTCAAGCCTCTTTTTTGATTAACGGGCATTTATAAAAATTATTAGCTACTAGCAAGGAAGTGAAGAAATGAAAGAAGATCAGGAATCTAAAGGTAATTTGGAACTTAAAGAATGGATACAATCCGCAGTGATTGCCATTGTTCTTGCTTTTATCATAAAAATGTTTTTATTCGACTTTGTCATGGTCCAGGGAAGCTCCATGTTTCCCACCCTGGTTGAGGGTGACCGACTGATTGTCAATAAAATCGGATACACCATTGGTGAGCCGGATTATGGTGATATTGTAATACTGAGCTATAGTGACAGCGTCGAGTATGTCAAACGGGTGATTGGAAAAGGCGGAGATACCATTGAAATCAAGGATATGGTTGTTTACCGTAACGGCGAGCCCTTATCCGAAGATTATATCAACACCGATTCTTACGAAGATTTTTCAGAAGTCACCGTTCCAACCGGTACATATTTTGTTATGGGCGATAATCGGGCAAACAGCTCAGATAGTCGTTATCAGAGTTTGGGATTTGTGGAAAGGGATGCCATTGACGGGAAAGTCATCTTCAGAATTTGGCCCCTCTCGGAAATTGGACTGGTATAAAAATGTCAGAAGAAAAAATTGAATACATCCAATGGTATCCGGGCCATATGGCCAAAGCCAACCGTGAAATAAAAGAAAAGCTTAAACTCATCAATGTGGTTATTGAAGTGGTCGATGCCAGGCTGCCGTTGTCAAGTAAAAATCCTGAAATCAACCAGTATACCTGGAACAAGCAGCACATCTTGCTGCTGAATAAGTCGGATTTAGCTGATCCGGAAGTTAGCCTTGAATGGATGGACTGGTTTAAGAAAAATACTGATATTGAAAAAATCGTGCTGTTTGACGCCTTCGACCGACGGATGAAAACCGATCTGGTCAGAACCATTCATGAGTTGAATATTAAAGAAAAAGCGCAGGTAAAATGTCTGGTTTGTGGAATCCCCAACGTGGGGAAATCAACAGTTATCAACAGCCTGATTGGCAAACGGAAAACCCAGATTGGTAATAAACCAGGGGTCACTAAAGGGCAGCAATGGCTCAGCACCCCAGACCACCTGATGTTGCTGGATACCCCGGGAATATTATGGCCAAAATTTGAAGATCCGCTGGTCGGGTTACATTTAGCCTGGTTAGGCTCCATCAAAGATACCATTTATGAAAAAGAAAATATTGCCGCGGATCTGCTGAAATATCTGTTAGTGTATTATCCCGATGAACTGGAAGCAATATATAAAATCGAGGTTGCGGGAAAAAATCTTCCGGAGGTTTTCGACGCCATTGCCAAAAGCCGGGGATTGCTTATTAAAGGCGGCGAATATGATTATGCCCGCACCAGTGTGTTGATTCTCAATGATTTTAAAAATGGCCGGATCGGCCGGATCACTTTGGAACGACCGGAATAGCAGTGGTTTTTAGAAAGCGCATGTGTTAATTATTAAAAACAATCAATTTCTGTTTGACAGAAAGCTGGTTGTTTTTTTGATTTCAGACAGTTTGCCAGAAAATAGTGAGTGGATGGTTGGTACTTTAAGCAGTGGCGATTGAAAATTGTTTAATGGGTGCGTCTGACTATTTTTTATTGAAGATCTATAGTATAATGGCGATATAAAAGATTGACGAATAATAAAAGAGGTAATTATGAATTCATTTGAAAATATGACCGTCACAGGTATAAAGGAATACATCTCACAAAAACAATTGCAATCTTATCCTGACCTGATTCCAGCGTTAAAGGAAGATCCGCGGACAGCCGTTAAAAAAATTGGCGAATCTCTGGAGAAGAAAGTAGCAGCAAGAGATAAAGAAGTTGATCGAATAGTAAAAATGAAATCAATTGAAGCTGGCTATTATAATAACGGTATTCTTAGAATTGGGGGAATCGATGAGGTTGGTAGGGGGCCATTGGCGGGACCGGTGGTAACCTGTGTCATTATTCTAAAGCCGGATTCCAGCCGCTTATATGTCAATGATTCTAAAAAGGTTTCCAAGAAAATTCGCGAGAGCTTATGCGAACAGTTGCTTGAAGACGCAGTGGATTTTGCCATCGGCCAGGTAGACAATGATCTGATTGACAGTATCAACATCCTGAATGCCACCAAAAAAGCGATGACCGATTCATTAAACACATTATCTGTTAAACCAGACCTGCTGCTGATTGACGCGCTGCATATAGATTCTGAAATTCCCCAAAAATCGATTATTCATGGCGATGCTTCCAGTTACGCCATTGCAGCGGCAAGCATTGTTGCCAAGGTTTACCGGGATAATTTGATGCAGATTTATCACGAGGAGTATCCGGAGTATGGCTTCGATCATAATATGGGTTACGGCACTACTGAGCATATACAAGCCCTTTATAAGTACGGGCCAACGCCTATCCATCGCAGCAGTTTTATTCAGAATCTAGGTTTGTAATGAAGACACACAATGTCAAAAAAGGGAAGGCCGGGGAAGAATTGGCGGTGGCATTTTTGAAGAATTCTGATCATCGGCTTTGTGAAATGAATTACAAAAAACCTTCAGGCGAAATTGATCTCATTACGCAAGACGGCGACACCCTGGTTTTTATTGAAGTGAAGTATCGAAAAAACCTTGACTACGGTTACCCGCGGGAAGCGGTGAACCGGGCAAAACAAAAACGAATTGCCAAAACGGCGCTCTGGTATTTAAAAGAAAAGCAGCTTGATGATGTCAATATCCGCTTTGATGTCATTGAAATATACTATTGTTCTGATGGAGAGCAAGTGATTAACCATTTTGAAAGTGCTTTTTCTTTCTAATCAAAATCTATTCAATCAAAAATAACAGGACTGAGGTCGGAGAATCTGACATCAGTCCTGTCGTTTTTGCGAAAATACTATTGGCCGTCATCCACCGAGATCAGAAATACTTTTTCAGAATAGGTACCCTTATTTTCTTTATTCTGAATTCTTAAATAATCGATATGAAGCGGCTCATACTCAAAGGTTTCCACAATTGCATCCAGCAATTCGTAGATATCCGAAAGTTCATCTTCCGAGGGTCTTTTCAAAAAAATTTGAGCCTTTTCAAGAAGCTTTTCTTTTAATGCATCTCGAACTTCTGATTCACCTAAGATTTTGTACTCACAGGTACGTCCGCTGTCTCTAATGATTTCGGGAATCTTATCCCGAACAATTTTATTGTACTCAACTTTCATAATCTATCACCTCAAGCATATTATACCCAATGATACAAGCTAAAAACAAGAGGGATAATTTATTTTTAAGAAAAAACCTGACTGATTCCGATTTGATGTTATGATATAATAAAAGTATAAGATAATTGGAACGAGGGCCACAAATTTTCTGGGCAGAGAACCAGACTGGAGTCATTCCCTGCGTTTTTGTGGGAATTTTGGGTATGTATCTCTTAATTGATTGCGCTAGTCATCTCGATAAAAAATCAGAATAAACGACGCATCAAAAAAATAAAACTAGCGCTTGTGTTTTTACTGAAGAAATACTATTATAATTAGAATAGTTCTATTTTAAACAGGAACCAAACAGATGATTTTAAAACTACTACAATCCTATCTAAATAGCCGCAAAACTTTGGTTAAATAGTCGGAAGGAAGGTTTTATTATGGGTAAGCTAACGATATCAGTGTTAATACTGGCAGTGATCAGTGTAAGTGTTTTTGCATTCAACTTCATAAGTCCCGGAAAATTGGACTCATCGGAAAAGCTTTCTTCGAATCCAAACCAAATAAAAGAAGTAGTAGTACCAACCGACAAAACAATAAATGCAAAAGATTATGGAGCAAAAGGGGACGGATTAACAGATGATACATCGGCCTTACAAAATGCAATTGATGAATCAAGTAAAGCAAATGCGTTATTGGTAATACCAGAATCGGAACAGCCGTATGTTATTACAAAACAATTAATAATTAGTAATGACACGCATATTAGTGGCTATGGAGCGGTATTATTTATGGCCCCGGAAGAAGACACAATCAGAAATATGCTTTGGTCAGATCCCAATGACACCGTTACCAATATCTCTATCGAAGGACTGACTTTAAAATCAGAGAATACCATGGCTGGGATTGATTATTATGAAAATAGCATGGTCAGCAATGTTCAGGGAATGTACTTTCAAGGCGTTGAGACAATGAAAATAAATGATATTTTCATGGATAATGTCTATGTTGGTTTAAAAATATCCCAAACCGGTAATCTGAAAAATAAGGATATAAAGGTAAGTAATTTAAAAATAGACCATTCTGGGATGCCCATACAGATTTCTGGTACCAATGGCTTTAGTATGGTTGACAGTGTCCTGAATTCAAATGACGGAGGAACGAAATGGCTGCATTCCGCATACCTGAGGGGTGACAACAGTAATTTTTATTTTAAAAATGTTGAATTCAATAATGCATCTGGAGGAGGAATAGCAATTGCTGGAAATCCACAGTATCATAATCCACCTGAAAATATGGTATTCAAAGACTGCCGCATCAAGGATAGTGTTGTCGGCGTTCATATCAATAGTGGCGCCAAAAATATAATAATATCAGGCTTGGTTATTGAAGGGAGCAGCTTGGGGTTTAAAATCAACGAAGCATCCGGATTAAACATTGATGGGGTGAGTATCAGCGAAGCAAAATTAAATGAGAATGACCATGGCGGTTTTAGCATAGAAAATGTCAGCCAATCAACTATTTCAAATGTTAAAATAGATGCCAGTGAGATAACAGAATCACTATGTTTGTTGATTGGAAATATAGAAGATCTGAGATTATCTTCATTTGAAGATAATAACGTTAGAAATATTCCCTTATACAGCGTTAACAGCACCGCAAAAATAAAGAATCTGATAATTGAATAATTTAATTACAGAAAAAAACACTAATAGAAAATTGAGATAATGGCAGCTTAGGAAAATTATCAAATCAATGCGCTAAGATGACATCAATTAACGATGTTTTAGGAGGACGACAACAATGGCAGAAAAAATCTATTTAGCATCACCGCACATGAGTGATGAAGGATTTGAAATGGAATATATCAAGGAAGCATTTGCCACCAATTGGATCGCACCGCTGGGTCCGAACGTAAATGGATTCGAACAGGAATTTGCGTCAAAAGTTGGAGCTAAATTTGCAGCGGCAGTGAACACCGGAACAGCAGCGATTCATCTGGCCTTGAGAGCGGTCGGAGTTGGGGAGGGCGATATTGTCTTTTGTCCATCGCTCACTTTTTCAGCAACCGTAAATCCGATTATTTATGAAAAAGCGATTCCGGTATTTATCGATAGTGACGAAGAAACCTGGAATATCTGTCCGATTGCATTGGAAGAGGCTTTTCAGAAATATCCCCAGGTAAAAGCAGTGATTGTTGTTCATCTTTACGGTTTATCAGCTGACATGGATAAAATCATGGCGATCTGCAACCGTCATGGGGTAACCGTAATCGAAGATGCTGCTGAATCCCTGGGTACCTTATACAAAGGCAGACAAACAGGCACCTTTGGTGAGTATGGCGTATTTAGTTTTAATGGAAATAAGATTATAACCACTTCTGGTGGTGGTATGCTGGTTTCAGATAATCAAGCCAAAATTGAAAAGGTGCGATTCTGGTCAACCCAATCCCGGGATTCGGCAAGGCATTATCAGCATAGTGAATTAGGTTTCAATTATCGCATGAGTAATATTTCTGCCGGTATCGGCCGCGGTCAGTTAAAAGTGCTGGATCAAAGGGTCGCCAAGAAAAAATACATATTTGAATATTACAAACGAGAGCTGCAACAATTGCCCGGGATTCAGTTTATGCCGATCAATGATTGGAATGATCCAAACTACTGGTTGAGTTGTATAACCTTAGTTGGATCAATTAAACCGCTTGATATAATGGCGGCTCTGGAAGAAGAAAATATTGAATCACGACCGCTCTGGAAGCCCATGCATCAGCAACCTTTTTTTGAATGGTGTGATTATATCGGGGGAACAGTCTCGGAAAAGCTGTTTAAATCAGGTGTTTGTTTACCCTCTGATACGAAGATGACAGATGCGGATCTGAAACGAATCTGTCAGATTATTAAAGGATTGTGATCAGCGATGATCTATAAAAGATTTATAAAAAGACCGATGGATTTTTGTTTATCTTTGGCAGCAATCATTGTCCTCTCACCTGTATTTTTTATTTTAGTTCTGATGATCAGAAAAAAATTGGGCCGTCCGGTACTATTTAAACAAAAAAGACCGGGCTTAAATGAAAAGATATTTACCCTGTATAAGTTTAGAACCATGACCGATCAGCGGGATGAAAAAGGAGGATTATTGCCAGATGATCAGCGACTGACTAAGTTTGGTAATTTTTTAAGATCCACCAGTCTGGATGAGCTGCCAGAACTTGTAAATGTGGTTAAAGGTGACATGGCTGTTATTGGTCCGAGACCATTGCTGGTACAATACTTGCCCCTTTACAACCAAAAGCAAAAAAGGCGACATGAGGTCAGGCCAGGGTTGTCCGGCTTGGCTCAGGTAAATGGACGGAATGCCATTAGCTGGGAAGCGAAATTTGATCTTGATGTCGAGTATGTTGACTCAATCAGTTTTTTGGGAGATTGGAAGATTATCCTCTTAACGTTAAAAAAGGTCTTAAAGCGAGAGGGAATTAATGCGAATGCATCGACAACAATGGAGTTATTTCAGGGCACAAGAGTAGAAGATTAAGAAAAATAGAAGATGAGGACCACTAAAAATTTCACGATACTAATCGAAAGGAGACATGGCATTGTGAAGAAAAAATTATTGATTATCGGCGCAAGTGGGCACGGAAAAGTTGTCGTCGATATTGCAATTAAAATGAATAAATGGAAAAATATCGCATTTCTCGATGATGATCCATCAATTACTGTGTGTATGGGATTTAGTGTTGTAGGAAAAACCGAGGATGCCTTTAAATTTGCAAATGAAGCTGATATTTTTGTCGCTGTTGGAAACAATGATATTAGAGAGCAGGTTCAAAATAAGCTCGAGTCAGCCGGGATAAAGCCACCACTCTTAATTCATCCTTCGGCGATTGTTGGGTCAGAGGTGGAAGTTGGAATCGGAACAGTGATTATGGCCGGTGTCGTAGTTAACAGTGCCACTCGAATCGGCAAAGGCTGTATAATCAATACCGCCGCGACAGTAGACCATGATAATCGTATAGCTGATTTTGTTCATATATCGCCCGGGGCACATCTGGCCGGGATGGTGGCGGTTGGTAAAAAAACCTGGGTCGGAATTGGCAGTACCATCAGTAATAATTTGACCATTACCGGCAACTGTAAAATTGGCGCCGGTGCGGTTGTGGTAAAAAACATAGCTGAAACGGGAACCTATGTGGGTGTTCCGGCAAGGAGTATCCGTTGATGAAAAAAACTGTCTGGATTTGGAACCACTATGCTACCAATATGTATAAGGATCGCGCCGGCCGACATTACTCTTTTGCCGAAATTCTACTCAAAAGAGGTTATAACCCCATCATTTTCTGTGCCTCAACTAATCATTTTTCAAATGAAAACATTGAAATCATGAATAAAAAATATTTAGTGGATACAGTCGATGAAATCACGTTTGTGATTGTAAAAACCCCTGATTACGTTGGAAATGCAAAAAAAAGACTGTACAATATGCTGACCTTTTATAAAAACCTGTTCCCGGTTGCAAAAGAATATGCCCAAATAAATGGAAAACCGGATCTAATCCTGGCCTCAAGTGTTCATCCCCTCACACTGATTGCGGGCATTCAAATGGCAAAAAAGTTTAAAGTTCCCTGTATTTGTGAAGTGCGGGATCTCTGGCCAGAAAGTATTGTCGCCTATGGGAGCTTAAAGCGAACCAGCTTGATTGCGAAAGTTCTTTATCGCGGCGAAAAGTGGATTTATGAAAGGGCCGACAAACTTATTTTTACCATGGAAGGTGGGTCGGATTACATCATTAAACAAGGGTGGAACAAACAAAAGGGTGGTTCTATTGATCTCCAAAAGGTGCATCATATTAATAATGGCGTTGATCTGGCTGCCTTCAAGGAAAATGAAAGGGTTTATAAATTTGAAGATTTGGATTTAGACAATGAAAAAACTTTTAAAGTGATCTATACCGGATCAATTCGACTTGTAAATAACGTCAAAACCATTGTTGAGGCAGCTCAAGTTGTCAAAAATGAATCGGTCAATAAGATTATCTTCCTTATTTATGGTGATGGTAGTGATCGAAAAAACCTGGAAGACTTCTGTAAAGAGAATAATATTAATAATGTTGTGTTCAAAGGCTATGTTAATAAAAATAGAATTCCTTATGTCTTAAGCAAATCAAATCTCAATATTATCCACTTTGAGGACAATCAGATAAAAAAATATGGGGCGAGTCTCAATAAAATGTTTGAATATTTTGCCAGTGGAAAACCGACGGTTTCTGACTGCGAGTTTGGTTATGATCTCATAAAAAGATACAATTGCGGAATGGTGGTTGATCATGCTGACCCGGAACAATTGGCCAAAACCATTATCGAGTTCAGTAATATGCCTAAAAATCAATATGAACAATACTGTAAAAATGCTATAGCGGCTGCGAATGATTATGATTATCAACGATTAACGGAAAAACTTATCGAATTAATTTAAAGGGAGTTATAAAAATGACGATCAAAGACAAATTAATTTCTAAAACAGCAATATTAGGTGTGGTCGGTCTTGGTTATGTGGGGCTTCCACTGGCAGTGGAGAAAGCGAAAGCGGGTTTTACAACCATAGGCTTTGATGTGCAAAAAGAAAAAGTTGACATGGTAAATGCAGGCATCAATTATATTGGGGATGTGGTCAATGAAGATCTGGAAAAAATTGTAAAGTCGGGTCTGCTTTCGGCGACAACAGATTTCTCCAAGGTAGCCGCCGCCGATTGCGTATGCATTTGCGTGCCAACCCCCCTCGATGCGCATCAACAGCCAGATATCAGTTATGTCAAGTCTTCAGCAGAGAGTATTGTTCCATACATGCATAAAGAGATGTTGATTGTTCTCGAATCGACCACCTATCCCGGAACGACAGAAGAACTGCTTAAACCAATTTTTGAGTCTTCCGGATTGAAATGCGGTGTAGATTTTTATCTGGCCTTTTCACCTGAACGGGTTGATCCGGGAAACCTGATTTACAAAACGAAAAACACCCCAAAGGTGACCGGAGGTATTACCCCTCAGTGTACTGAAGTGGCAGCGGCTATGTATGAGAGTATTTTACAAGCCCCCATTTATCGGGTTTCATCACCGGCCGTAGCCGAAATGGAAAAGATTCTTGAAAATACGTATCGAAATATTAATATCGGGCTAGTGAATGAGCTGGCTATGCTGTGCCATAAAATGGGAATCAGCATCTGGGAGGTAATTGATGCCGCCAAATCAAAGCCCTATGGTTTTCAGGCTTTTTATCCGGGACCAGGGGTTGGCGGCCATTGTATTCCACTGGATCCATACTATCTTTCCTGGAAAGCCCGGGAATATGGGTTTCACACATCAATGATTGAATCGTCAATGATGGTAAACGACCGGATGCCCGAGTATTGCGCTGAACGAGCCAGTAAAATTTTAAATCACCATAACAAAACCCTAAAAGACTCGAAAATTCTTTTTCTTGGTGTCGCTTATAAACAGGATATTGGAGATTATCGAGAAAGTCCGGCCATAAAATTAATGGACGAAATCGAAAAAGAAGGTGCAGATGTTGTTTATTATGATTCATTTGTACCAGAATTTCAGGAACACGGAAAAATACGAATAGGCGAGGTGGAACTAACCAGCGAACTTATTACGTCGGCGGACCTGGTGATTGTCACAACAGCCCATACAAATATTGATTATAGTACCATCCAAAAATATGCTAAACTTATTTTTGATACAAAAAATGCTATGAAAAACATTGAAGAAAGAGAAAACATTGAACTGCTTTAAGGAGGTGTCACCTTGGGTTTAAAATATGCACTAATCGGATGCGGGAAAATTTCGGCCAATCATATTGCTGCTGCGCGAGCCAATGATCTTGACATTGTAGCGTTATGTGATGTCTACCCGGATAGTATGAATACACTGATCGAAAAATTTGAACTATCGGAAACAATCCATCAGTATACCGATCATCAAGCGTTAATACAAAATGAAAAGCTGGATCTGGTTGCGATCTGTACTGAAAATGGTAAGCATGGTACAATCGCGCTGGATTTTATTGAGGCCGGCTGCAATTTGATCATTGAAAAACCAATTGCCCTTTCGCTTGAAGAAGCCGATGAAATTATTAAGCGAGCCAAAGAAAAAAATGTCAAAGTCAGCGCCTGTCATCAGAATCGTTTTAATCAGTCGGTCATTGAAATTAGAAAAGCCCTGGACCAAAAACGTTTCGGAAAACTTTTTTATGGGACCGCCCATATCCGCTGGAACCGGGGTAGTGAATATTATGCTGGTTCAAAATGGCGGGGAACCTGGGAACACGACGGTGGCGCCTTGATGAATCAATGCATTCACAATATCGATCTGTTAAGATGGATGATGGGGGATGATATCATTGAAGTGGTGGGGATGACCGATAATCTCAATCATCCTTATATTGAAGCAGAAGACTTTGGAATTGCCCTGATCCGGTTTGCCAATGGCAGTTATGGCATTGTTGAAGGAACGACGGCAATCTACCCCAGAAATCTGGAAGAAACACTTTACTTGTTTGGCGAAAAGGGAACGGTCAAAGCAGCCGGTCAGTCTGTCAACATTATTGAAGAATGGCAATTTTCCGACGCCCTGGATGACTCCAGGGAAGTTAAAGAGCGGTTCAATAAGAATCCTCCCAATGTCTATGGTTACGGACATACACCCTATTATGCCGATGTCATCGATGCGATTAAAAATGACCGGGAACCATCCATCACAGCGGAAGACGGTCGCAGAGCAGTGGAACTTATTCTGGCAATCTACAAATCGGCTGCAGACGGACAGAGTATCAGGTTTCCGTTGGAAAAATGCAGTACTACAGATTTTAAAGGGAGATTTGAAAAATGAGCTATTTTGTCCATGAAAGCAGTTATATCGATAAAGACGTTAAAATTGGTGAGGGAACAAAGATCTGGCATTTTTGCCACGTACAAGAGGGGGCAGATATTGGCGAAAATTGTTCACTCGGTCAAAACGTCAATATTGGCAGTCGCGTAAAAATTGGTAATGGGGTAAAAATTCAGAACAATGTTTCGGTATATGAAGGGGTCGAACTGGAAGATTATACTTTTTGTGGACCGTCAATGGTTTTTACAAACGACCTGACTCCACGCAGTAAATATCCCAAAGGCCCGGGTGGCTTTAAAAAGACCCTAGTGAGCTATGGGGCATCAATTGGCGCAAATGCGACCATCGTTTGTGGTAACACCATCGGCCGCTGGGCAATGATTGCTTCTGGGGCAGTGGTAACCAAAGATGTCAAAGACTATGCCCTGATGGCAGGAGTACCGGCAAAACAAATCGGCTGGGTTTGCGAATGCGGAACACCATTAAAAGAAGGACTTTCTTGTGAAGCTTGTGGAAGAGCATACCGCCTGGAGAATGATCAATTAATTGAAAAGTAAATGAATAATGCGAGTGGAGAGTGATTTCGATGGAGTTCAGAGATTTAAAAACGCAGTATCAAAAACATAAAGAAGAAATTGATGGAGCCATTCAAAAAGTTCTGGAGAAGGCTGACTTTATCAGTGGCGCAGAAATTCAAATTCTAGAAGAACGGCTGGCTGAATACGTTGGCGTCAAACATTGCATTTCCTGCGCGAATGGTACTGAAGCCATGACACTGGTGTTGATGGCCTGGGGAATTGGAAAAGAAGATGCGATCTTTGTACCGGATTTTACTTTCTTTTCAACGGGTGAAGTTGTCTCTCTAAGCGGCGCAACACCGATATTTGTTGACATCGACCCAATTACCTTTAATATCGACACGATAAAATTAGAAAAAGCCATTCAAAGGGTAATAAAAAAAGGTGAGCTCAAACCAAAAGCTATTATTCCAGTGGATCTATTTGGTCTGCCGGCAGACCATAACGCAATCGGTCGGATTGCCGAAAAATACAATCTGCTTGTTTTGGAAGATGCCGCCCAGGGCTTTGGGGGCAGCATTAACGGGCAGAAGGCCGGTAGTTTTGGTCATGCTGCCACAACATCGTTCTTTCCGGCAAAACCACTTGGCTGTTATGGCGATGGCGGTGCGATTTTTACCAATGATGATCGATTAGCCAGCCTGCTCAATTCATTAAAGGTTCATGGTAAAGGAAAAAATAAATATGATAATGTCAGGATTGGACTCAATTCGCGATTGGATACAATTCAGGCGGCTGTTTTAAATGTCAAACTGACTGCATTTATTGAACATGAACTTGAGGATGTCAATAAAATCTATCTTCTATATAACAAAAAATTGGATGGAGCTGTCGGAATTCCGGTGGTGCCGGCTGGTTATTATTCGAGCTTTGCTCAATACACCATTAAACTTAAGAACAAATCGGAACGAGACGCACTAAAAACCAGATTAAGTGAGCATAAGATACCAAGTATGATTTATTATTCAAAACCAATGCACCGACAGGAAGCTTTTAGCGATCAGGAATTTGATGATGTTGATTATATGGTTACTAATAAGTTATGTGAGACAGTATTATCCCTACCAATGCACCCATACTTGACAGAGAAAGAAATCGATGAAGTATGCAATTTGATTATCGATGTTTAGAGGATCTCAGAGATGAATGTTTTGCATGTGAATTCCTATTACGCTCAAGGAACTTTTTATAAACATTTGTATGATCAACAGATACAAACAGGAATAGCCATCGATGTTTATGTTCCGACACCAATTTCGGTCAATCGTGATCTGGGATACTATACAACCATCAGCATTAACCATAAAAAGTATGATCGCTATTTATTTCATTTAAAGCACACAAAAATTTATCGGGATATAAAAAAAACATACCAGCTTGAGGATTATTCAGTGGTTCATGCGCATTCATTATTCTCCAATGGATACATCGCGATGCGAATAAAAAAGGATTTTGGTATTCCTTATATCGTTGCAGTACGGGATACCGATGCCAATGTCTTTTTTAAACGGATGGTCTGGCTGCGAAAACTCGGGATTAATATTTTGCAAGAAGCCTCACAGATAATATTTCTGTCAACAACCTATCGCGATGCGGTGGTTGAAAAATATCTGCCAGAGCAGCTGCAAGATCAGATTCTCGCCAAATGTGCAGTTATTCCCAATGGGATTGATGAATTCTGGCTGGATAATTTGGGTGATCCCAAAATAAGTCAAGACAATAACCGGCTGAGCCTGTTATTTGTTGGAATGGTCAACAAAAGAAAAAATATTCCCGCAACTATCAAAGCAATTAAACACTTGATACTCCAGGGATATGAGGTGACATTTACGGTTGTTGGCAAAGTCAACGAGAAGTCAATTTTTGAGCAAATTGAAAAAGAAGATTTTATCCGATATATTTCTCATTGTTCTAAAGAAAAGTTGATTGAGATTTACCGAAACAATGACATATTTGTGATGCCTTCGATCACCGAGACCTTTGGCTTAGTTTATCCCGAAGCAATGAGTCAGGGCTTACCAGTGATTTATACTAAAGGACAAGGTTTTGATGGTCAATTTGCTGATGGGGAAGTTGGGTTTGCGGTAAATTGTTTTGATGTTGAAGATATTGCCGATAAGATAATCAAAATTAAAAATCACTACAATGATTTGTCACAAAATGCAGTAACGAATGCCCGAAAATTTTGCTGGACTGATATCTGCGACGAATACAAAAAAATATATGAGGCGATCGAGCAAAAGTGATTTAAAAGAAGGGGGTAGACCATCATGCAAAAAAAACATATCTGCTTTGTTGTACCAAACTATCCTACGCAAAATGATCCGGTTTATACCTTTGTGAGAGAGCTGGTCTGCTCAATTGCCGAGCAGGGATATCCATGTTCGGTAATTGCACCTCAAAGTTTGACGAAAAAGCTGCTGAAAAAAAAATCAGCCCGGCCTCAATATTGGTTGGATTATATTAAAGAAGGGGTGTGGGTGGATGTTTATCAGCCCAGAGTACTGTCATTTTCAAACCTTAAGATTTTTGGAAGGAACCTTTCGGCACTCCTTGCCCAAAAAGCAGTTATTCGTGTTTTTTCAAAAATGAGGCCGCGGCCAGACATTATCTATGCTCATTTTTGGCATTCTGGGGTGACAGCTGGTATAATCAGTAAAATGTACAAGATACCTTTTTTTGTGGCAACAGGTGAAAGTAAGATTTGGGTGGAAAGTCTCTTTACCCGCAAAACGATTCGAAAATCTCTTGCTGATATAAACGGTGTGATCTGTGTATCAACCAAAAATTTGGACGAAAGTACTGAACTTAAGCTTGCGCCGCGAAATAAGATGATCGTGATTCCAAACGCCATTGATCCGGAAAAATTCTACAAAATTGATAAACGTGAAATCAGAAACAAACTGGGATTCAGTGCGGATGATTTTATCGTTTCATTCATGGGTTCATTTGATCAACGCAAGGGTATTTTACGTTTGTCGGAAGCAGCGAAACAAGTGGATCAGACGAAAGCAATTTATATTGGATCAGGAGAACTCAAACCAACAGGCGATGAAATTGTGTTTATAGGCAAACTCCCTCATGATCAGATCTGTGAATATTTAAATTGTGCAGATGTGTTTGTTCTGCCAACCCTGGCTGAGGGATGCAGTAATGCGATTCTTGAAGCAATGGCCTGTGGATTACCGATTATCTCTTCCGAACTCAGTTTTAATGATGATATCTTAAATGATCTTTATGCCATCCGGGTGGATAGTATGGATATCTTAGCCATCGCTGAAGCAATCAGAATTTTAAAAAATGATGATAATCGGCGTAAAAAAATGGCGGCAAGTGCTTTGGAGCAGTCACAAGAATATCATATCAATGATCGAGCAGAAAAGATATTGCGGTTTATTAACAATTCGATTAATGACGAAAAAGAGGTTCAAGATGATAACCAGGAAATCAACTAATTCCATAGTGATATTAGGTTTGGCACTGATATTTATTATTCTCGGTCTTTCAAATGTTCTGTTTTTGATTTTGGGAATTATCATTGCCGGTAGCTTTATATTTATCAGTGGGGCGGAAGGAATATATGGTTTGTTTTTCATGTTGCCATTTTCGCCGATCATGAAATTAGCGCAAGGTGGGAATACTTTTTTTAATATTCTCATTGCTATATACATCCTCAGAATGATTTTTTTGAATCAGAAAACCAAGATGTCATTCTATCAGATCCTATCAATTCTCGCGCTTATTATTTTTTCCTTGCTTAATACAGGGGACTCAAGTTTGATAAAACTGGTGGAGCTGGTTATTTATTTTGTGCTGGCATTTTTAGTAATGAACACTAAGGAAAATATTGATGTGCGGAAATTACTGATGTTCTTTGTAGCCGGCATCATCATTGCATCAGTTTTAGGGTCTTTTAGCGATTTAATACCTGGCCTAAGCGGTTTTATGCAAGAAACCCGGATTAAATTAGAAGATGGAGATGTAATCGGCAGATTTTCAGGAATTCAGACAAATCCAAACTTCTATACCATGGACATAACGATTGCGATTGCGGCGCTATTATATATGATCGGCGTGAAAAAACATCGGTGGTATGACTATGTTTTAGTGATGATTTTATTAGGATTTGGGATATTATCTTTAAGCTTGTCTTTTATGCTCGCAATGGGTGTGGTATTCATACTCTATTTAATTTACAAGATAGTTCAGTTATCAAAATTATCTTTTAATGTCAATGTTATTCTGAGAGGCATCCTTTTTATAGCGCTGACATTGTTCATTATTTCAGAAATTAGTAATCTACCTTATATGAATATTTATTACCAACGATTGGGAATCGGAAGTTTTGTTGATCAGAGTCTATCGGACCTTACTACTGGTCGTTCTGATATCTGGTCGGATTATTTAAGCCTATATCTAAGTGACTGGCGTATTTTTCTCATTGGAGTAGGCTACTCGGTTGAGGCATATAATTTAAGACAAGCACACAATTACTTTCTTGAACTCTTAGTGCATTTAGGGATTATTGGGACAATCCTATATTTTAATGTCTTAAACTCAATATTCATGCCATTTTCGATGAAAATAAAAGGTCGAATGCTGTGTCTTTTGCCTTTAGCAGCATTAATTTTTCGAGGGTTTGGGATAAATTTATTTTTTAGAGAAAATTTCATTTTTTATCTGATAGTCTGCGCACTGATTATCGCTGATTATGACAGCTTTGATAATTTACGAATACCTCGAAATGGAGCTGCAGATGAAAAATAAAATAATATTTCTGGAGTTTAACGGAATTCCCGGTTCGGGAAAAACAACGCTGTCAAACAGGGTGATTATGGATATGAAAAGTGCGAAATACCCGGTTGAATCCTATCATCAGGTAATTAAGAAACCAACCAGAAAAAACTTGAAACATCTGTTGCTATATCTTCTAAGGATAAAACCTTCAAGTGTTAAAATTGGATATTTTTCATTAATGTATCTGGTTACAAATAAAAAGCTCAACCATGAAAACTGGTTGAGGGTGATTTCTTTAGTTGTACTTTTTGATTTTTATCAAAAAAAAAGCCGGGACAATGACCAAGAAGTTATTCTAGTTGATCAGGGAATTGCTCAACAGATTATCTCGATGCTTTACGAGTCAGATCTTATTGCCGAAAAATATGTCAAAAAATTAATTAGATATGCGAAAAAAAAGGATCTGGGCATATTCATTGTCAATGTTGATCTTGATGTCAAAGAGTCTTTTGAGCGACTGACTCAACGAAAAGGAAATATTTCACGGATACAGAAGCTCAACGAAGAGAATGCCATTCATACATTAATCATCCAACAGAATAATTTCATTAAAATCAGAAAAATTATCAAAGAGTTGGAGCTGGAGAGTATTGATGTGAATACCCAAGTGTCTATCGATAAAAACGTATTACTGATTGAGAATTATATAATCAAAATTCAAAATCAATAACCAATTAACAGAGCCAGATTGCTCATTATCGCTGATACAAACGTGAATTACTTAAGACAGGGGGCTTGCTTATGAAAAATAAAATAATGGTCAGTGTGAGTTGTATCACCTACAATCACGAGCACTATATAGCCGCAGCATTAGATAGTTTTATTATGCAAAAAACCAGCTTTGACTTTGAGATCTTGATCCATGACGATGCATCTACAGACAAAACCGCAGAAATTATCCGTGAATACGAAAAAAGATATCCTGATTTGATAAAACCGATCTATCAAGAGGAGAATCTTTATTCACAAGATGTTGATGTTGACGATCTGAACACCGAAAGAGCGAAAGGAAAGTATATTGCCCTGTGCGAAGGTGATGATTATTGGACAGATCCACTTAAACTTCAGAAACAAGTAGATTATATGGAGACCCACTCTGATTGTACACTTTGTGTCCATGCTGCATATATAGTCAACGTGATGGGCAGGAAAATAAAACCGGTTAGACCGAATGTGGGGAATAAAATATTCACAATTGAAGAAGTAATTGAAGGCGGCGGCGGATTGTTTGCAACAAATACGATGATGTATCCGCGTTATTTAGATACTAACAAACCAGATTTTTATAAAAAGGCGCCAGTAACTGATTATCCCCTAGCTATTTATCTTGCCTTAAAAGGAAAAGTTTATTATATCGATGAATACATGGCGAATTATCGGAAAGGTGTTAGTGGTTCCTGGACAAGTACAGAACAGTCAAGCCTTGAAAAAATAATCAAACACGTTAATAATACTGAAATAATGTTAGAACATCTCAATCAGCACACAGATTATCAATTTGATGAAGCAATAAATAAAAAAAAGAATATAAACCAATTTAAAATTATGATTGCACAAGAACGATTTGAAGCATTAAAGGAAGACCGATTCAAAGCAATTTTCAAAAAGCTGGCAAAAAAAGAAAAAACCAAGATATTGATTAAACAGTACTTTCCACGGACAGTAAGAGCCTATAAAAGTCTGCAGAAAAAGTATAAATTGAAGTGAATTCAATAGAAATGAGTTAGCCAAATCGGTTGGAAAAAGCTGAGCATGGAAGCGGAAATGGAGGAGCGATGGTGACACTGAAAAAATTTAAGTCGCGACTATTAAGATTTGATGATCTTATCTTTAAGGGAAAGCTTAAAGCTTTTTACACGCGTCGCATTAAATACCGGGGGAAAGCCTACGTTCTAACTCAGGACTTATATTTCCCACCCCACACAGCATCAAACAAAAATATTCGTATGGGTCCTGAAGGTGAATTATTGGCAATTGGTGGAGACTGGGAACCGGAGCGAATTATTATGGCATATAAAAATGGCATATATCCAGTAGTGTTCAAGGATCAGCCTATTCTTTGGTGGACATCAGAACGGCATTGCGTTATGTATCCCAAAGATATTCATATTCCCAAAAATATGCGGGCACTAATCCGCCAGGATAAGTTTAAATTAACTGTTGATCAAGCCTTTTATGAGGTCGTTGGTGCTTGCTCAGAAACAAGAAAAGAATATACCTGGCTAACTAATGAACAGGTGGAAGCATTTCATAAACTGCATGCTTTGGGATTTGCTCATTCGGTCGAGGTCTGGCAAGACGAAAAACTGGTAGGAGGATTATTCGGAATTTCATTTGGATCATATTTTCATGGTGAGTCAATGTTTGCACGGGTGAGTCACACCTCGAAGTTGGCTTATATTGCATTATCGCTTCGAATGGCTGAAAAAAACTACGCCATTATGGATTGTGGTATTTGGCCAACGGAGCATATGAAAAGTTTAGGTGCTGTTGTTATTTCACGAGATGAGTTTCTTGAGATTCTCGATAAAAGCAAGGATATTCCTGAAGTGATAGTAGATTGGAGCGCTTTGTTTGAAAACTGGGATTTAAAACAAGCTGTGCAAAATCATCTGGATGGTTTGGCAACGAAGATGGAAGGAGCCTTGACATGAAAGACCAAATCAACGTAACCCGGTCATCGATGCCAGAATTTGAAGAGTATATGGCCGAAATAAAAGAGCTATGGGACAGCCACTGGCTGACAAATATGGGCGTAAAGCACAAGGAATTCGCAAAATATCTAAGAAACTATTTAAATGTCGAAATGGTGACGCTATTAGCAAATGGTCACCTTGCACTTGAATGTGCAATTGCCGCATTCGATCTCCAGGGAGAAGTGATTACGACTCCTTTTACTTTCGCATCTACCACCCACGCAATCGTCAGAAATGGCTTAGAACCAGTGTTTTGTGATATCAATGAGGATGATTATAATATTGATGTAGAAAAAATTGAAAGTTTGATTACCGAAAAAACCGGTGCAATTGTTCCCGTTCATCTGTATGGAAACGTATGTGATGTTGAAGCTATCGAAAAGATTGCTCAAAAATATAATTTGAAGGTAATCTATGATGCGGCGCATGCTTTTGGAGTAACGTTAAACAGTATCGGCATCGGTAATTTTGGTGACGCGTCAGCCTTTAGTTTTCATGCCACCAAGGTTTTTAATACCATCGAAGGTGGTGCAGTAACCTATAATAATACGGAACTGAAAAAAATCCTTTATTTTCTCAAAAACTTCGGGATTACCGGACCTGAGTCAGTTGAGTTTATCGGCGGTAATGCAAAGATGAATGAGTTTCAGGCAGCGATGGGTATTTGTAACCTTAGACATATCGATGCAGAAATTATCAAACGTCAGCAAGTCGTTAAACGATACAAAGAGAATTTGGAAAATGTGAAGGGGATTAAGCTGATTAAACCACAATTCGGTGTCAAAAGTAATTATGCATACTTTCCGATAGTATTCTGTGGAAGAGCTAATTTGCGGGATTATGTTTTCGACGAGTTGGAACTCAATAATATTATTCCCAGAAAATACTTTTATCCACTGACAGCTGACTATGAGTGTTATGCCAATCGATTTAATTCCAATCTCACACCGATAGCAAAAAATACCGCTGATCGGGTTTTGACTTTACCGCTTTATGCTGATTTAGAGTTGAAACAGGTTGATCGAATTTGCGGAATAATTGAGAGACTATTATAATAAGGTAATTCTAAAAAAACGGATGAACTGTATAATTTGATGGGAATGCTAAGTGAAGGCGGTAACAGCGGATGAAGGAATCTAACAAAGATAAGGCATTTTTAGGTGTCTACTGGATGACAATTATGGGACTGGCCAGTGTTGTGATCAGATTGTTAATCACAATGAGTCTATCGAGATTATTACTGCCGGAACAGTTCGGTCAGGTAGCGACGATTCAGATCATCATCAGTTTTGCAGAAATTTTCTGGATGATGGGTGTGGGAAGTGCCATTGTCCAAAAAAAACAGTTGTCAGACGACTATATTGCAACCGGGAATACCTTAAACTTAATACTGGGCCTGATAATTTATGCGGCCATCTTTATTTTTGCATCCTTTATTGCCGGGATTGTCGGATCAGATGATATTATTATGCTGCGGGTGCTTTCGATCGTATTTGTTATCCATAGCATTTCAGGGGTGTCCGAAGCATTACTTCAAAAAGAAATGCAATTTAAAGTCATCAGCATCATTAATACGGTTGCGGCAATAGTAAATGGAACAGTTGCGATAATACTTGCTTTCAATGGATTTGGTGCATGGTCGCTTGTGTTTGCGCAGATTACCAGCGTAATGATACAAACCACATTGTCAATAATCAATAAGCCTATCAAACTTAGATTGAGGTTTGATAAAGGATCAGCAAAAGAACTACTTAATTTTGGAACCGGATACGCACTCTCGAAGGTATTTAATAATATTGCCAATCAGGGGGATTATTTTGTCGTGAGTCAAACGCTGGGAAGTGCAGCGTTAGGATTTTACAACCGCGCATATCAATTGTTACTGGTACCCACAAATCTGATTGCCACGGTGATGGAACGGGTTTTATTTCCGCTTTTGGCCATGTATCAGGATGAACATGAAAAAATCCGTTATGTCGTAATGAATTTAACAGCTCTGATTGCAATTCTAGCTTTTCCAATTACGATTGTGTCGCTGACGATGGGAGCCGACTTAGTTCAAGTGGTCTTGGGTCCGAAGTGGGAAGAAACTATTCTACCTTTTAAAATATTGATTATCAGTTTGTTTTTTAGAATGGCATATAAAATTGGGGATGCTCTGGTGCGTTCGTTAGGAGCGGTCTATAAACGGCTATGGGTACAAATTGCGTATGCAACACTGGTTATTGGGGGAGCATATATTGGCAAAGAATGGGGAATCGTTGGAGTTGCAGTGACAACAACAATGGCGATTATCATCAACTATTTTATTATGACTTTGTTGATTGGGCATTTGGTTGAGTTGAAAATGAGAGAATTATTAGGGTATTTAACCCCAATAATTCTGGTCAGTGCAGTCATTGGAGGCATCAGTTATCTGATAAGTAGTCCCGTAGCAACTTTACCCTACGCTCTGATCAGACTGATCGTCATGACTTTAGTAGTGGGCTTTATGTATCTTTTTGCTTTTAAGTTCGTTATAATTAAATATATGCCCGAAGATTTTAAGGGTTTTATTAATATTGTAAGAGATCAGACAATTAGAAAGCTTGTGCCTAAGAATAAGAACACCAAATAATTGAACCTGGAAGAAGGATTATGAATGATAAGCAAATAAAATCTAAAGTGATTTCATCATTGTTCTGGAAATTTATGGAGCGACTGGGTACCCAGGGAATTCAGTTCATTGTCCAAATTGCCCTAGCCCGCCTTATATTACCAGAAGAATATGGGTCAATTGCCTTAATCGCAATTTTCATCTCTTTTGCCAATGTGTTTGTTCAATATGGATTTAATACAGCACTTATCCAAAAGAAGGATGCTAATGAAACTGACTTTTCATCCGTGTTTTTTTTAAGTTTGGTGGTAGCGGGGCTATTCTATGCGATCCTGTTTGTTTCGGCACCGCTGATTGCTGAATTTTTTGAAAATTCAATGCTCACATCGCTGCTTCGGGTCTTGTCATTAACATTGTTTTTAGGCGGTTTAAATTCAATTCAGAATGCCGTTATTGCCAGAAATCTGGAATTTAGAAAGCTGTTTTACAGTAGTCTAGGAGCGGTTGTGGGTTCGGGAATAGTCGGCATTACGATGGCCTACAATGGTTTTGGTGCCTGGGCACTGGTAGCCCAGCAGTTAACAAATCAATTGATGGTGGCATCGATACTGTGGTTTACAGTAAGATGGCGACCAGGTTTTCTTTTTTCCTTAGAGAGTTTGAAAGGTCTTTTTTCATTTGGTTGGAAACTATTAGTTTCAGCGCTCATCAATATGCTATATAATAATATCCAAAGCTTATTTATTGCAAAAATCTACGATCCGGCGATGTTGGGTTATTTTAACCGTGGGCAGCAATTTCCAGCGCTGATTGTCGCAAATATTAATGGCTCGATCCAGTCGGTCATGTTTCCAGCCCTGGCCCTCAAACAGGATAACCTGCACCGAGTCAAGGAAATGGTCAGAAGAGCGATTGTGACCAGTGCTTTTTTTATCTTTCCGATGATGGTTGGACTGGCGGTGGTTGCGGAACCGCTAGTCAAAATTCTGTTGACTGATAAATGGTTACCCTGTGTTCCTTTTTTACAGATTTCCTGTGCCGCATACGCGTTGCTGCCGATTCATACAGCAAATCTTCAGGCAATAAATGCCCTAGGTCGAAGTGACATATTTTTAAAACTGGAAATTGTTAAAAATGTTGTCAGTTTAGCGATATTGGGAATCTCGCTCTCTTATGGCATCTATGCGATTGCTGCCGGCATGTTTTTTAGCAGTGTCGCATCATCGTTTATAAATGCCTATCCCAATAAAAATTTGTTAAATTACAGTTATATTCAACAGCTGAAAGATGTTATGCCTTCGCTTTTATTGGCCCTGGCAATGGGTATGATTATTTATTGTTTTTCATGGTTTAATATGAATCCCGGATTAACCTTGACAATACAGGTATGTGTTGGAGTTATAATTTATTTTGGAATGGCAAAAATATTAAAGTTTGAATGCCTGGCATACTTAATGATAACCGCAAAAGAGTTGTTGGATAATAGAAAGAAGCGCAAAATAAGATGATCATCAGAAAAATTTAAAACGCAGTCAGGATTAAAAAGTGAGAAACTGAAATGGATATTTCAATAATGCAACCTTATTTATTTCCCTACATTGGATACTATCAAATGATTAATTGTTCAGATTATTTTGTTATAGCGGATGATGTGCAGTTTATAAAAAAAGGATGGATAAACAGAAACCGGATATTATTAAATGGAGAACCGTCGTTGATAACTTTACCACTAAACCGAGACAGTACGTATCTGAAAATATACGAACGGAGTTTTGAAAATCAAGCTGGATCGAAGAGAAGGATCACATTCCTGAATAAAATAGTGAACTCATATCGGAAGGCTCCAGAATTCAAAGCTGTCTATCCATTAATTGAAAGGATCATAAATTATAGTAATAATAATATGGCCGAATTTTTAACTAATAGCATTAAAGAAGTTTGTATATATCTGGATATTGAGACGGAGATAATCATAGAGTCAACCTTCAAATTATCACCAAAGCTGGACTATCAGGATTCAGTTATTTATGTATGCAAAGAATTGAAGGCAAAGCGATACATAAATTCGATCGGAGGAATGGATTTATACTCAAGACGTAAATTCGAAGAAAATAGTATTGAGCTTAAATTTATTAAGACGAGAGAAACGTTAGATTACCGACAATTTTACAATAAATTCGTTCCGAATTTATCGATCATTGACGTGATGATGTTTAATCCCAGGAAGGAGATTAAAGCGATGCTGACAGAATATGATCTGATTGATGGCAGGGATTAGTTTTTTCCACGACTGATAAAGGAATTCATCGCGATCGACTATGACAATACCCATGCTTTTGTGGCAACTAGCGAAAGCTGGAAATACTCCCTAAAAAAGGGTATTAAAGTTTTCTAAATTTAATAAGAGATTTGTGCATCAAACGTAAGACACTAAAGAACGATATACACTATATTGATGAGAGAGTTTGCTAGTATCAACATATTGTATAAATTAAGGCTAGTTGTCAAACATAACAAAATAATCAAATAGGGTATTGACTAATTTGCGGATATGTGATACAGTGACTACAAGAAAAGCAAATAACTTAATATTCGAATATTTGCTTATGTAAAAGTATTTGTGACTATTAAAATTCTGTCAAAGTTGTAAATAGTAAAAAAATTGTTGGTCAATTAATTTCGGCTCTATGAGTTGTTTATGTATTGATTTGTTTTCTATGATAAAAGCAAACCTGGTGAAAGTCAGTGACGCAAAGCTAGAGGGCCTGTAAAATGGCAGCCAGTTACCGAAGGGGAAGTTTTTTATTTGCAATTCATCGTTATTCAACGAAAAAGGCAAACCAATTGAAAAGTTGGGACGCAAAGCTAAGGGCCTGTAAAATGGCAGCCGGCTACCGAAAGGAATACCATCATGAAAAAAATATCTGTTTTTTTAGTCACATTATTTGTGTTATTTAGTGTTATGCCTGTAAATTCAGCATTTGCTGCCAGAGTCAGACCTCCTAAAAAACCTGTAACTGTCACACAACCAATCGTCACGGAACCGATAGTAACGGAACCAGTCGTAACAGAACCGGTAGTTACAGAACCAGTTGTCACAGAACCAGTTGTCACAGAACCAGTCGTAACGGAGCCGGTAGTTACGGAACCAGTCGTCACACCACCACCAACTACAACACCAGTGGTACAGGGAGTCAGTGTTAAAGACTTTGGAGCAAAAGGGGATGGCGTCACTAATGATACAGCAGCTATTCAAAAAGCCATCAATGAAGCCAGCAGTAAAAACGTAACCTTGACAATCCCGGCCGGAACCTATGTGGTTGCCAGCCAACTGGAAGTAAAGAACAATACCAGAATCAGCGGATATGGTGCAACCTTATATATGGCTCCACAGCAGTCAGCAGTGGCAAATATTTTATGGTCAAATCCTGATGCATACATCACAAACGTAACACTTGAAGGGTTGACATTACAATCTCAAAACACCATCGCAGGAACCGAATATTATGCCAACAGCATGATCAGCAACGTACAGGGGATGTTTTTCCAGGGCATCAGCAATTTGACCATCAAGGATGTTTCGATGGATAGTATGTATGTGGGCCTAAAAATGGGACAATCCGGAAGCACCCGAAATCAGGGAATCACCGTCAGCAATCTTAAAATTGATAGAACCGGCATGCCGATTCAGGTTTCCGGAACCAATGACTTAACCATGATCGACAGCATTCTAAACGCCAATTCCGGCGGAACAAAATGGCTTCATGCAGCGTATATTCGTGGCGATAACAGCAATTTCCTGTTCAGAAATGTTGAGTTCAATAATGCCCCTGGTGGCGGAATCGCAGTGGCTGGTAATGAAAAGTTCCCGACCCCGCCGGATCATATCGTGTTTGAAAATTGCCGTGTTAAGAACAGTGTCGTCGGGATGCACATCAATACCGGTGCAAATAACGTTACGATCAAAGGTTTAACCATCACCGGCAGCGGTCTGGGATTCAAAATTGCCGATGCCAACAACCTGAGCATCGCTGATGTAAATATCAGTGGCGCAATTCCAACAACCACCGATATTGGCGCATTCAGCATCGGAAACAGCTATCAGTCAAGTATTTCCAATGTTACAGTCGACTCAGCCGGTATGGCAGGTGCGTTGTTCTGGTTTATCGGAGAAGTGAAAGATACCAATATCTCCGGAATGAACGTCACAAATGTCGATAAGATTCCATTAATCAGTGCTAACAGCGCATCTAAAACAACCAATGTAGTGGTTGAAAACTCAAGCTTTAAATACAAAAGCATCGACAAATATGGCATCGGATTCAGGGGTGTGGGATCACAGGCAGTGCTTCGAAACAATACCTTCACCAATACCGGAGCAGCCTACTCTTACCTGATTTATAATCCGGAAGGAACGTCTGTTCAAGTATCCAATAATTCCTATAGTGGTTTTCAGCGACTGAATTCCAGCTCTGATTTCTCAGTAGCCACCAATAATTTCAACATCCTGACAGCGAAAGTTGATTAACAAGAGACGATGGTTTTTCAAGCTTTATAAAAATTAGATAACGAATAAGTCTTGCTTTTAGCAAGACTTATTTTTTATTTGTCACAAAAAAAAGATAAAAAAGAAAAACTTGCTTTTCGGAATGAATATCCATTAAAATAGTGGTAAATTGAAGTCGAAAAGGGTAAAATACAAACTATATAAGATCAATCAAGTTTAGAGATAAGAATAAAGGCGGACGAAAATGAAAATACTAATTACCGGAGTGGCAGGCTTTATTGGTTTTCATTTAGCTAATTTATTGCTTGGCGAGGATCATCAAATAGTCGGAATTGACAATCTAAATAATTATTACGAACAATCCTTAAAGGAAGATCGTTTAGTTATATTAAAAAATCACAGCAATTTTGTATTCTACAAAGCTGATTTAAAAAACAAACCTTCAGTTGATCAAATTTTTGAATCGCATCGACCGGACTATGTGGTCAATCTAGCTGCTCAGGCTGGCGTTCGTTATTCAATTACCAACCCCTATGCCTATCTGGATTCCAACCTTGTTGGATTTATGAATATCCTTGAAGCATGTCGCAATTATCCAGTGAAGCATCTGCTGTATGCATCATCAAGCTCTGTTTATGGCGGTAATAAGAAGGTTCCATTTTCTACCAATCACAATGTTGATCATCCAGTTTCCCTCTACGCGGCAACCAAAAAAGCGAATGAACTGATGGCCCATACATATAGTCATATATTCAATATCCCAACCACAGGATTAAGGTTTTTCACAGTTTATGGCCCATATGGAAGACCGGATATGGCATATTTTTCTTTTACAAAGGATATTTTAGCAGAAAAACCGATTAAGGTATTTAATCACGGCCAAATGAAACGTGATTTTACTTACATCGACGATATTGTGGCATGCATCAGTCAGTTAATTGATAAAATTCCAACTGCCAATAAGAATTGGGATGAAGGGGTAAATGATTTAAGTTCAAGTTTTGCACCGTATAAGATATATAACATTGGTAATAATCAACCTGTTGAGTTAATGCGTTTCATTTCGATTCTGGAGGATCAGCTGGGGAAAAAAGCTGAAAAAATCTACATGGATATGCAGCCAGGTGATGTATTGATAACCTATGCCGATATAAGTGATCTAGAAAAAGATATTGGGTTTAAACCCGATACGAGTATCGAAGAGGGCTTGGGTAAGTTTGTGAAATGGTATAAAGGATATTATAAAATCAATCAATAAATAGGATAACAACGGGGGATATTAAAATGAAGATAACAATCGCCGGTACCGGTTATGTGGGTTTGTCAAACGCCATTTTATTGGCACAGAACAATGAGGTTATTGCCCTTGATATTTTAAAAGAAAAAGTTGAGATGATCAATAATAAAAAATCTCCGATTATTGATAATGAAATTGAAGAGTATTTAAGCACCAGGCAACTGAACTTGCGGGCAACAACAGATAACTATGAAGCCTTCAAAGACGCTGAGTATGTTATCATTTCAACACCGACAAACTATGATCCGGAAAAAAACCATTTTAACACCAGAACAGTGGAAGCAGTTATTGCCAATGTTTTGGCGATTAACCCTGATGCTGTGATGATCATAAAATCAACGATACCAGTCGGATATACAGAGGCCATAAAAGAAAAATTTGAAGCGGAAAATATTATCTTTTCTCCGGAATTCTTAAGAGAAGGACATGCGCTGTATGATAATCTTTACCCATCGAGAATTGTCGTCGGAGAGCAGTCAGAACGAGCGCGAGTCTTTGCTGAATTGCTGGCCCAGGGCGCTTTAAAAAAGGATATTCAAATTCTTTATACTAATTCAACTGAGGCTGAAGCGATAAAACTTTTTGCGAACACTTATTTAGCATTACGGGTAGCATATTTTAATGAATTGGATTCGTATGCAGAGGTAAGAGGGCTCAATACTTATGATATTATCCAAGGCGTATCTTTGGATCCAAGAATTGGCAATTATTATAATAATCCATCTTTTGGGTATGGGGGCTATTGTCTGCCAAAAGACACCAAACAGTTGCTCGCAAATTATGCGGACATCCCGCAGAACATCATGTCAGCAATTGTGGATGCCAATCGCACCAGAAAAGATCATATCGCCGATATGATCATAAAAAGAAAACCGAAAATAGTTGGGATTTATAGGCTGACAATGAAGACGAATTCTGACAATTTTCGAGAATCGGCGATTCAAGGTGTTATGAAGCGAATTAAGGCGAAGGGGATCGAAGTGGTTGTATTTGAACCATCCTTAGAAGAAAGTGACTTCTTCAATTCCAGAGTGATAAAAGACCTCGATGAATTCAAAGAAATAGCGGATGTTATTGTTACTAATCGGCTGTCAGAAGAAATAAAAGATGTTGTTGATAAGGTATACACCAGGGATTTGTTCAGCCGGGATTAAGAAAATGGACTGATAACACAATATCCAACGAAAGGAATACTCAAAGAGTGCGATGATGATTGATACACATATACATATGGTGCCTGGCGTTGACGATGGGGCGAAAGATCTGGAAACAGCGATTCAGATGATGCAGCTGGCAATAAATGAAGGGGTTGATGAGATGATCCTGACACCACATTTTAATTTACCAGCCTATCATAATCAAAACGTGGATGAGCAGTATCAATTGCTGATTAACTATATAGAGCGAGAGAACATCGATTTTAAATTACATTTGGGTAATGAAATTTATCTAAGCGAAGAAACCATGGCTGGGATCAAGCGGGGACAAGCCAATACGATGGGCAACAGCCAGTTCTTACTGGTGGAATTACCGTTATATCACTACTATCCTTTCCATGAATCAATGCTTTTTGAGCTGCAGGAAAGTGGCTATAAGGTTGTTCTGGCTCATGTTGAACGATATGAGGTTTTCTCGCGACGGCCAGAAAAGCTGGCAGTATTAAACGAAGGGGGAATTTATTCCCAAATCACATCGCAATATATTATGGATAGTAAAACAAGAAAAAGAGCCCTTAAATGGATTGAAAGCGGTTTAATTTATATTGTAGCATCGGATGGACATGATTTAATTAAGCGACCGCCAGTGATGAAACAGGCATATGAAATTGTTGTAAAAGCATTTGGTGAAGAATGCGGACAAATGCTTTTTGAAGAAAATCCTGGGATGATGGTCAGTGACAGAGAATTGATGGTGCCATTGCTGAAAAAGAAAAAATTTGGATTTCTTCGTCAATAGTATGATTTCTCTGAATTAGTAAAGAAGATCAGCAAAAATTGTCAAAATTACTCCGTCAAAAAGTGAGGTAGTCTATGGAAACGAAATTAAGCAGACAATTATTTCTAATTGCAGCAGACATATTGGCAGTAAATGCTGCGTTCTTATTAACATTATTTTTACATTTTGAGGGAGACATTCCTTCAGAAATAATTAGCATTTATTTAAGCAGTGTTTTTATCTTAACAGTTGGAAAGCTGCTGATCTATAGATTTTTTGATTTATATAACAGCTTATGGTCCTATGCTTCGGTGGAAGAGTTGGTGAAAATTCTGCTTGCGGTAATCGTAGCAAACGTATTTGGTATTATTTATCTTATATACATGGGAGAAAGGCTATATTTCGGTATTTATCTGACAAGTGTGCTTTTTGAAATTGCACTCGTCAGCAGTGGCCGTTTTAGCTATCGATTGGTGCGGAGTTTAAAAAATAGAAAAATATTTATGAAGCAGGATATCGAGAAGAAAATACTGATCATCGGCAGTGGTGCTACCGCAACCTTAATTGCAACAGAAATTAAGAATCATGCATCAAGCTATGGACAAGTTGTCGGTTTTATCGATGAAGACGCAAATAAATTGAATAAAACAATTGCCGGAGTTAAAGTACTGGGAAATAACTATGATATTGGCAGCATTGTCCATAAGTTTAATGTAAATGAAATTATTATCGCAACACCGACAGCCGATCCAACTACGCTCCGAATGATAATCAGTGAATGTAAGCGTACTGCTGCCAAGGTTCGAATTGTCCCGGGAATTCGTGAATTGATTGATGGCCAAGTCTCGCTCAGTAAAATCCGGGATGTTGAGATTGAGGATTTACTTGGCAGAGAAACGGTAAATCTAAATATCAGAGAAGTTGTCAGTTATCTTGAAGGCAAGATTATTATGGTGACTGGCGGTGGCGGTTCGATTGGTTCTGAATTATGCAGACAAATTGCCAGATTTAACCCGGGGAAATTGATTATTCTGGACAATTATGAGAATAATGCCTATGAAATACAGAATGAACTGATTAATGATTATGAAAATAAACTCAATCTCGATGTGATCATTGCCTCAGTAAGAGATCGAGATGATGTTTTTTCGATTATTGAGGTTTACCATCCAGACGTCATCTTTCATGCAGCAGCCCACAAACATGTACCTTTAATGGAACGTTCGCCCTGGGAAGCAATTAAAAATAATGTTTTTGGAACAAAAAATGTTGCTGAAGCGGCTCATGAGTTTGGTGTAGATCGCTTTGTCATGGTTTCAACAGATAAGGCCGTTAATCCCACCAACATAATGGGTGCCAGTAAACGTATCTGTGAAATGATTATTCAAGGGCTGGCGCGACAAAGCAAAACAAAGTTTACAGCAGTACGCTTTGGTAACGTACTCGGCAGTAATGGCTCTGTGGTCCCGCTTTTTAAGAAACAAATTAAGGAAGGCGGTCCAGTTACTGTAACTCATAAAGAGATTATCCGTTACTTTATGACCATACCGGAAGCGGCTCAACTAGTAATCCAATCGGGTGCTATCGCAAAAGGCGGAGAAATATTTGTGCTCGATATGGGACAACCGGTGAAAATATTTGATCTGGCAGTTGACCTGATTAAACTCTCGGGATTAAAGCTGAATGAAGACATTGAAATCGAAATCATTGGGTTGAGACCTGGAGAAAAGCTCTATGAAGAACTGCTGATGGATGAAGAGGGGCTAAAAGAAACCTGTTTCGAGAAAATCAGAGTGGGTAAACCTGGTGATATTGATTATACTTTGCTCAAAAAATCGCTTGAAGAGTTGCGCCCCTTTCTTAAATCGTCTAATAGAAAAGCCCTGATCAATATGGTGAAAAATATCGTTCCCACCTATAAAGATCGTGACGAAGTTAATAATGGTAATTTCCTGAAATAGACTTATATTTGTTTTGTTATCTGCTGTAATTTATTCAGGGTCAGGCAAGTTAAACTGAGAAAGGAATCAAACGCCATGAAAAACCGAAAATTGATTATAATTTTATTGAGTGTTTTAATTCTGGTAATTGTTGCCAGCTTGTTTTTAATTATAAGTACAAACAATGGATCATTGTTTCCGGGCAACAATCAGAACACTGATCCCAAAAATGGAACAGATCCGGGTTCGATTGAAGATGTATTGAATCAGAACAATGAAGATTTGCTTGAATTGGCTGACACGAGAAAAACGGTTGTTTTTGCAATTTATGGAACAGACGAACGATCTGATGAAACAGGACGAAGTGATATAATCATGGTCGTGATGTATGATCCAACACAGGAAAAAATGGTAATGGCTTCGCTGCCAAGAGATTTAAGGGTTAATATTCCTGGGTATGGCTTAGACAAAATCAATCATGCCTATGCTTACGGCGGCAGAGAATTAATCAATCAGACTATTGAGGATTTGTTGGGTATAAAACTGGACTTTTCAGTAAAATTAGACTTTGATACATTTGCCAGCATCATAAATGATGCTGGGGGAGTCAATGTTATCGCGCAAAAGGATTTTTATAAAAACGAGAATCAATTAGTTATCAGTCAGGGTGAACAGGTTTTAAACGGAAAAAATGCGCTCTTTTATGTTAGATTCCGTAGTGATAGTGATGGCGACTATGGTCGGATCGCCAGACAGCAGGAAGTGGTTAAGTCGTTAATGAAGAGTCTATCAACGATGAGTCTGAAAAAGAAACTGCAATTAATCGAAACCTATTATAATAACGGAATTGAGACAGATGTAAATGTATCAAAGCTTAAAGAGTATCTTAACATGAGTGGAGGGGACACAAATCTTAGTTTCGAGAATTATCGATTAAAAACATATTCCGAAATTATTGATGGTTTATGGTATGAACTATACAGTCAGGAAGATTTGGATGCGATTAAAAACCTATTTAATGTTAATGAAGATATCAATCAGGAAAATTGGAACTAAAAACTGCAGAACTTAGCTGGGTTTTATCGAAAGGAGATCAGAATGGAAACAACAAAAGAGGTTAATTTTAAAGAACTTTTAGAGATCATTATTAAAAAATGGTGGCTTATCCTGTTGCTCACAGTTATTGGTTTCGCAACAGCTTATATTTATACGGTAAAATATGTAACTCCGGTTTATGAGGCTAACACGGTTTTGTACATTGGCCAGGAAGGCGGAAGTTTGGGATCAATTGATGTATCATTAGGTCAATTAAATGCAAATAGTCAGCTTCTTGTTGATTATAAGCAAATTGCATCAACCCGATTGGTTATTAACGAAGTGATCAAAAACCTGGGGTTGAATATTTCCTATGATGAATTTAAAGACAATGTTATTATTGAGAGTGTTTTGGATTCCCGGCTTTTTACAGTTGGGTTCAGACACTCTGATCCCCAGGTCGCTAAACAGATTGCCGATGAGCTGGCTAAACAATTAACAGTGGCCGTATTGCAAATTGTTGGAGTAGAGAATATTCGAATTTTGGATCAGGCGTTGGTACCGCAAGTACCCATTTCGCCTAACGTCCTTTTAAATGCTGTTATTGGTGGCTTATTGGGATTTTTCATATCATTGTTTGTAGTTGTATTAATGTTTTTGATTAATGATACCGTCAGAAACGACGAAGACATTGAAAATCTGTTAGGTATATCAGTTTTAGGCGATATTCCAGAATTTAAAGGGGAGGCTCAATAATATGGATTCTTTAAGTTTACTCACACTCAGCGACCCCACATCGTTTATAACTGAAAGTTATAAGCTGTTACGGACGAATTTGAATTTTAAGAACGCGAATAACCGTTATCAGGTTATGTTAGTAACCAGCGCCGGAAAAGAAGAAGGCAAGAGCACCACCATTTCAAACCTGGCAGTGACATTTGCTCAGGCAGACAAACGGGTGTTACTGATTGACGCAGATTTGCGTTTGCCCCATATCAGCACCATTTTTAACATTAATAAGCGGAAAAACGGGTTGTCCAACTTGCTCATGGATGACCTGGCATTGGAGTCGCTAGTCAATAAAATTGATAACCTTGATAAGCTAGAAATTCTGACCGCCGGAAACAAACATGTTTCGCCCACTGAGCTGCTGAATTCAGAAGCATTTGAAACGTTCATTAAGCAATGTCGAGAAGAATACGATGTAATTCTTATTGATACGCCTCCGGTGCTGAGCTTCGCTGATGCAAGCATTATCTCAAAAGTAGTGGATGGGGTTCTGTTAGTTGTCGCAGCTAACCAAACAAAAAAAGCAACGATCATTGAAGCCAAAAAAAATTTGGATAAGGTGGGTGCTTCCGTCATCGGTGTTATCTTAACGAAAGTAAAATTTAAAAAAAATGCGAATTACTACCGCTACAATGCTGATAAAGGAAAGTAATAGATGAATTAAGAGCATAACCAGAGAATACTTTATTCAAATAATAATGACAGAACAAGAATATTTTACGACCGATAAGTAAAGAAACTACTAGCCTCAACCGTGAGAGGTGTTTGTTTTAGCCACTGTCGAGAATTGTTGTCGCGAAGCAGCTTCATGATTGCTGGAATTGTTTAAATAATACGATAATAATTTGCGAAAAGACTGGAAAACACCCGGAAAAAAGGATATAATAATACGGCTTATGATAGAGGCTCTTTATCAGTGTTCTGATGAAGGCCTCTTCTTTACGGAATGGCAACATAATTATGAAACACTGGCTGCATGTCAATGGCGAGATCACCTCAACGGAAAACGCGATATGCATGGCCGGAAAAATATAAGAACCAGGCAGTTTAAAAAAATTGTGCTGAACTTGCTTAATTGGGATTGCCGACTAATAAATCAATGGAGGATTATCGATTAATGATAACTGTATCAGAACTAAGTTTGAATTTTAGCGGAACAAATCTTTTTACCAACGTAAATATAAAATTTACCCCGGGGAATTGCTATGGGGTCATCGGTGCCAATGGTGCCGGAAAGACCACCTTTTTAAAAATTTTATCAGGAGAGCTCGAACCATCAACCGGTAATGTCTTTATTCCCGAAAACATGCGGATGTCTGTTTTAAAGCAGGATCATTACGCCTTTGATGAGTTTTCGGTGCTTGATACCATTATGATGGGAAATCAGCATCTTTATTCAGTAATGAAAGAAAAAGACGCCTTATATATGAAGGAAGATTTTTCCGATGAGGATGGCATCCGAGCTGGCGAGCTGGAAGGCGAATTTGCTGAAATGGGCGGCTGGGAAGCCGAATCCGATGCTTCCCGAATTATCCAGGGCCTTGGTCTTAAGGTTGACATTCTGGATGCCAACATGGATAGCCTTAGTGGTAATGAAAAGGTTAAGGTCTTATTGGCGCAGGCCTTATTTGGCAAACCAGAGATTATCTTACTGGATGAGCCCACTAACCATTTGGATATTCAGGCGGTAGAATGGTTGGAAGAATTTTTAATGGACTATGAGGGAACCGTTATTGTGGTATCCCATGACCGTTATTTCTTGAATAATGTTTGTACTCATATCGTCGATATCGATTTTGCCAAGATCAAGGTTTATGTCGGGAACTATGATTTCTGGTATGAATCAAGCCAATTGATTCAGCGCTTATTAAAAGATCAGAATAAGAAAAATGAAGATAAAGCTAAAGAGCTGCAGAACTTTATTGCCCGTTTTTCGGCCAATAAATCCAAGTCCAAACAAGCCACCTCGCGTAAGAAAATGCTGGATAAGTTGAATATCGAAGATATGCCCTCATCATCCCGAAAATATCCCTGGGTTGGATTCCAGATCGATCGGGAGCCCGGCAAAGAAATTTTAACTGTCGAGCATTTATCAAAAACCATCGATGGCGTCAAAGTTCTCAACAACGTCAGTTTCCGGGTCAACAAGGATGATAAAATTGCTTTTGTGGCAGACAACGAAATTGCCATGACGACCCTGTTTAAGATTCTGACGGAAGAAATAGAACCAGATGAAGGCAGTTTCAAATGGGGAGTCAGTACCACCCAGTCTTATTTCCCCAAAGATAACAGCGATTATTTTAACGGCTGTACCCTGAACATCTGCCAATGGCTACAACAATACACCGAAGAAATCACCGAAACCTACATCCGTGGTTTTCTGGGACGGATGCTTTTTTCCGGCGATGATATTTACAAAGAAGTTCAGGTTCTTTCCGGGGGCGAAAAGGTTCGCTGTATGTTGTCCAAAATCATGATGTTTGGCTCAAATGTGCTGGTTCTCGATCAACCAACCAATCACCTGGATCTCGAATCCATCACCGCCGTCAATAATGGTCTGATTGATTTTAAGGGCATCTTGCTATTTGCCAGTCATGACCATCAGTTTATGCAAACCGTAGCCAATCGCATTATTGAAATCAGAGAAGAAGGTATCATCGATCGCTTATCGACCTATGATGAATTCATCGAATATAAGAAACAAATGGTTTAATACCTAGATAAAGTGCGCCCCAAATGACAGACTGAAGATCTGGCGTTTGGAGGTGCGCTTTTTTGTTGAATTCAATAATTAATTCGTTTTTTTCTGACAATTATTCAAAAAAATGATATAATTCGTGATAATTTACAGCTCATTAAAGTAGAGTGCATATAGTAAAGAAGATTAAAATAATAAAAAAAGAGAATCCCCCAAATAAGTAAGATGCACGGGAGTAAACTGACAAATGAAGGATCATTTTTACAAACAAATCCTGGATTATTCACCCATTGGCCTGATACACCATAAAATAATAGTTGATGAACACGGCAACCCGGAAGATTTTGAATTTCTGATGGTGAATAAAGTGATTGAAAACTTAATGAAGAAACCGGCAAATCAGATTATTGGATTAAAAGCCTCCCAGTTCTTTTCAAACGATCAAGAGAGCTTTATTCAATGGTGGGAAGAATTTGCCAATCAGGGTGATCACGAGTCAGGTAAAGAAAAAACGATTTTCTTAAGATCATTTAACTGCTGGTTTCGAGTAAAGACGGCCGGGATAGAAAAAAATCATCGGACCATATTTCTAACTGATATCTCAGATGAGATAGCTAAGATAAATCAGTTAGAAACAGAGTTGAAACATTACAGCAAAAATGCCGAAACCAGGCAAAAAAAAGAAGAAGAGCTGCGGGTTCTTAGTTACCGGGATGCTCTAACCGGTCTGGGTAATCGTCGGCTTTACGATAAAGAACTCAAAAAATTGGATCGCGCGAGCTATTACCCAATAACTTTGATCATGGCGGATGTCAATGGTTTAAAGCTGGCCAATGATGGGTTTGGACACGAAGCGGGAGATGCTTTATTATTAAAATTCTCTGCGATTTTAAAAGCGGAATGTCCCGATGACGCCTGTATTGCCCGGGTCGGTGGGGATGAGTTTTTGATCTTACTGTCAAAAACAGATGGAAGAAAGGCAAAAGCTTTGGTTGAACGGTTAAACAATATCAATTCTAAATTGGAAGTCAATCATCTGATTCTTTCCTATGCATTGGGGTTTTCAGTAAAAACCCATACAACTCAGAACATGGAAGACATCTACCGGGAGGCGGAAGAGCGGATGTACCGACATAAAGCCACAAATAATTCTAGGATGCGCAGTCAGTCAGTAGATCTGATCCTAGCTTCACTTTTTGATAAGTATCAGTCAGAAAAGCTTCATGCCAAGCGCGTCAGCATTCTCTGTAAGTCATTGGCCATTGAGTTGGGTTTTGCAACAGAAGCCGTGGTCCAAGTTGGATTGGCTGGAATGCTCCATGATATCGGAAAAATTGGCATCAACGATGAAATTCTAAGTAAGGAAGGGCGAATCGATGTTTTTGAGCGGATGGAAATAGAAAAACACGCTGAACTAGGACATCGTATTTTAGCTTCGGTGAATGATTATTGGGAAATTGCCGATTACGTTTTGGCTCACCATGAACGCTGGGATGGGAAGGGTTATCCCAAAGGCCGGAAAGCATCAGAAATCCCTGAAGAGTCGCGGATTTTGGCATTGGCAGAGGCTTATGATGCCATGACAAACGAACGCTCTTATGACCGAAAATTATCAAAATTGGAGGCGATTTCCGAACTTCAAGCTGGTGCCGGCAAACAGTTTGACCCTGAATATGCAAAGGTTTTCGTAGAGCAGGTGTTAAAAAGCTCCTGGCAATAAAACAGGCGTTCCGATATGCGCGGCGGGAATCGTCGGGCTGTAGTATTATTAACTAAGAATGATAGTTTGGCATAATCATTAGAATAGCTCAATAGAGGTGATTTATGGAAAACAGGATGTTTTTATTTTCAATTGTCTTTTTTGTTTTTTTTATCTTTTTTGTATTATCAGGTCTTTACGTTTTTTTGAAATCGCCCAAAGAACCGATCAAGCGGGCTTTTTTAGCGGCGCTTGTGTCGCTGAGCTTATGGACTTTTGGTTTTACCATCGCAATTTCAGCGGTTGATTACGAAACGTGTTTATTCTGGCGGCGTTTTTCGGCCCTTGGCTGGGGATCTTTTTTTGCAGTGCTTCTTCATTTTTCCTTGCTGCTGACAGAAAAGAAAGACGTTCTCAAACACTGGTGGATTTACCTGTTGATTTACCTGCCAGCAGCGATAGTCATATTTGCTTTTGCAGTTTCAAATAACCTGGCGCCGAATCTTTACAAGCTGGTTGAGACTGAATGGGGTTGGATCAACCAGGCCCAAAATACAGTTTGGGATTTGTTTTATAGCATCTATTACATTGGTTACTCGCTGACCAGCATAGTGATGATCTGGCGATGGGGCCTTCAGCATGAAGAACCGAAAACAAAAAAACAATCGCAAATAATTATTGGCTCTTATTTTTTAGCGTTTCTGCTGGGTACACTTACCGATACCATCAGTAATGCTTATCTGGGAATTGCCATTCCTCAGATGGCCCCGATTTTTCTTTTATTACCGGTTTTTTGTATGTTCTATACAAAAAACTACTTCGGCGTAATTAGTAGCAGACCAGAAAAATTGGAAAGCAGGATTTTAAATATAATCTCAACAAAAAAAGTATATGACTATCTTGCTATTGCGATGATTTTTGGCGGGGGATTGAATTTTGTTACCCAGTATCTAATCAGCAAAGAATCAAGTCTCGGCGAAGTCCTGGTTTTGAGTGGGACACTGATCTGTTTTGGATTGATGATTCAGATTGTTCAAAGACTGAAACTGTCGGATCAGCGAAAGGATTATCTCAGTGTTTCACTACTGGCAGTTCTGATACCGATCATCACCCTGCAGTTTGTGGAATTTGGGGCGATTACGATTTGGGCTTTTCCATTTATCCTGATTATCGCTTTTTTAGTATTCAAAGAGAAAATCCTGCTGGGAATCATGACATTCTCCATCATTTTAACTCAAATTATGGTCTGGGTGATGATGCCTCTGACATACGTGAAAGTGAGCGGGGTTGACTATTCGGCAAGAATTGGCTTGTTTTGTATTGGGATCTGGTTATGCTATCACATCAATAAATTATTCTTACTTAGACTTGATGAAACGGCCGAAAAAATGGAACTTCAGGAACTGATCACCCAAATTTCATCAGATTGTGTGGGCATCAATCAACAGAATTTTACCGAGAATATTGATTATTTGTTAAAAACAAGCTGCGAATTTTTTTCGGTTGATCGCTCCTATATCTGTTTATTTGACCGGGAACATGAAACCTTTTCCTGCCTGCAGGATTATTGTCGTCCCGGCATTGAGTCGAGTAAAGAACGAATCCAAAATATCCCGATTAATCCCAGTCACTGGCGCATGGCAAAGATTCTTGAGAACGAATTATTCGTTACGGCTGATATTGGCGAGCTTCCGGAATTTGTCAATGCGGATCTATTAAATATGGATATTGAGTTACTTAAATCTCAGATTATTGCGCCCATTACCAGCAAAGATAAAATTATTGGGTTCTGGGGCTTTGACACCGAAACAAAAGTATTGGAATGGCAGGACGACCATCTGAATTTTGCCAAAATTATTGCCAATATTCTCGGGGATACGATTTCCCGGATTGACTCGGAAAAAGAACTGAATTTCATGGCTCATTATGACGAGATTACCAAGCTGCCAAACCGGAATCTATTTACGAACTACCTTTATTTCAGCATTGTTAAACAAGAGTTTACCGATGCACATTTAGGAATTGTTTTTCTGGATCTGAATTCGTTTAAAACGGTTAACGATACGGTTGGTCACGGAATGGGTGATGAACTCCTTTATCTGGTTGGGGAAAAAATCAGGCACGTGGTTGACAAAGCAGATCTGGTTTCCCGTTTCAGCGGCGACGAATTCCTGATCATGATCAATCACGTAAAAAATAATAGTGAAATGGCAGTGATTGCTGAAAAGCTGATGAATCTTTTTGATGAACCCTTTATTCTGAAGGGGCAGGAATTTTTCATGACTGCCAGTGCCGGGATTGCACTCTATCCCATGGATGGAAAAGACCCGGAAACATTGATCATGAATGCCGATATTGCCAAAAACAAAGCCAAAGAAAAAGGCCGGAATCAATATCTACTATGCTCTGCCGATATGAAAGACGAAGTAAATCGACAGAACCAGCTTACAAATTTTCTCTATCGGGCGCTAGAAAAAGACGAATTGTTTATCAACTACCAGCCGCAGGTATGTCTGAATACCGGTAAGGTTACCGGGGTTGAGTCGCTCTTGCGTTGGCAGCATCCGGAGTTGGGGCTGATTTCCCCAGCGGTGATAATACCTCTGGCCGAAAAGACCAGTTTAATTAATCCCATCGGAGAATGGGCGCTAGAAACAGCCTGTCGGCAAAACAAGACCTGGCAGGATATGGGTATGGAACCGATTCTGATGGCTGTTAATATTTCAGCCAGTCAGTTTAAAAATCCCAACCTGATCAGTCAGGTTGAGGGGATTCTGAAAAGGACTGGTCTTAAACCCGAGTACCTGGAAGTGGAAATTACTGAGAGTACCGCTATTTTAGAACTGAGTGAAGTTATCAGCAAACTGAATGGCCTGAAAGAAATTGGGGTATCCATCGCCATCGACGATTTTGGAACCGAATATTCTTCGCTGGGCCGTCTAAAAATGCTGCCGCTGGATCGGCTGAAAATGGACAAGCAGTTTGTCGATGGCGCCGGACATAATCACAAGGATCAGGCCATTGCCAAGGCTATTATCCAGCTGGGGAAAAGTTTAGGTCTGTCCGTAGTGGCGGAAGGGGTTGAGGATGAAAGTCAGGTTGCCTTTTTAAAAACATCCCAGTGTGATCTGATCCAGGGCTATTACTACTACAAACCCCTTGATGCGGCGGCAGTTGAGGAAATTTTAAGAAAACAAGGCTGAGTTAAGGAGATGCATAATTGACTCCATTAAGCTCTGGTTTATAAAAATAAGATGCTGTAAAACCTTATAAAAAATTGAAATTACGAATCAAGTCTATTTTGTTGATTTCTTAACAATTATTTTGATGGATATCAACATAAAAATGTACAAAGCCAGAAGATTGGTTTATAATTGAGTATATTAGAAAATCTGATCGAGAGGTTTGAAATGGACAAAAAAGAAGTAATACAAATTGCTGAAGACTTTATTGAAACCTCAGCAGATAACCGGATAAAGATGGAAAGCAAAGCACCTGTTGAGTTAGTTGGCGAAAAAATATATGATGCTCCAATTTTTGGATTTTGTGAAGCCAGTGACGAGGTGTTTGCGATACTCAAGGAACCGGAGGTGATCGGCTGTCATTTTCGGAATCCCCGGGAGTGGCTGCCTACCGCCCAAACCGTTATCTCATTTTTTCTGCCATACAGTGAGGCCGTGAAGGCCAGTAACCGGGAACAGAAAATCTGGCCATCATGGGGATGGCTGGTTGGTCGGGTTGAAGGGCACCGATTATTGCGGTCGCTGTTGTTGCAGATGCAAATGAATTTAGAAAAAGCTGGCTACGCCACAATCGTACCTGCTATGGATAAAAAGTTCTTCAGTATTACCGAACCCATTGAAGAGCTCTGTGGTGAACCCCTGGCGTTTACCAGTAACTGGTCAGAACGCCATGTCGCCTATCTCTCAGGATTGGGAACCTTTGGTCTTTCAAAAGGGCTGATCACTGAAAAAGGAATTGCCGGAAGATTTGGTAGCCTGGTAACTGAGCTGCAGTTAGAGTCCCAGCAGCGTCCTTATGAAATCTACAATGATTACTGTACCCAATGCGGCGCGTGTGTCAAACAATGCCCGGTGAAGGCTATCTCCATTGACAAGGGAAAAGATCATCGGCTGTGCAGCATTTTTCTGGATAAAACAGCGGAAAAATTTAAACCCCGGTATGGCTGTGGCAAATGTCAGGTTAATGTACCCTGTGAAAGTGGTATACCAGGTCGAACAAATAATGAATAAGTAGTTTTTTTTCAGGAGTAGTATTAGAAAGGAGTCACAAAACATGGTTTATTTTTTGATAATTCCAGTTGTTGTATTAGCATTTTTTCTGGCCGGGATTCGTGTTATTCGCCCGACAAGTCGGGGGCTGATTGAAACAATGGGAAAGTACACTAAATATGCAGAACCGGGTTTTCACTGGATTATTATCGGCGTGCAACGACTTTTTGTCGTCAATATTACTGAGCAGATGTTTAACGCCGAGCCGCAGGTTATTATTACCAACGACAATCTTAATGCGACCGTCGATGCGCAGATTTATTTCAAGGTAAAATCAGACGAAGAAAGTGTCAAAAACTCGGTTTATAATGTCAATAATTATAAGGTGCAAATCGTCAATCTTGCTCGCACCACATTGCGAAATATTATCGGCACGATGACCTTAAAATCTGCCAATAGCGAACGAAGCATTATCAATACAGATTTACTGAAGACCTTAAAGGAAGAAACTGATAAATGGGGGATCGACATTGTCAGGGCCGAATTAAGAGAAATCGATCCGCCGCAGGACGTTCAGGAAACTATGAATAAGGTTGTCAAAGCCGAAAATGAAAAAGTCGCTGCGATTGACTTCGCCACTGCCGCAGAAACCACAGCAGATGGAGTAAAACGAGCCGAGATAAAAAAAGCGGAAGGAATAAAACAAGCGAGAATTCTTGAAGCAGAAGGTGAGGCTTTTGCAATCAGATTAGTGAATGAAGCGGCAGAACAGTATTTTATTGGCAATGCCCAAATTTTAAAACAATTACAGACTACTGAAATAGCACTAAAAAATAACGCCAAGATTGTCATTCCTTCAGATACCCAGCTAATCAATGTCATTGGTGAGATGTCTGGTGTAATACCGATTGAAAAGATTTAAGAAATTCTTTAAGAAAGCAGCAAACATTGTTTTGCTGCTTTTTTATTTGACGAAATGACGATCTGTATCACCCGATTTGAAGAAGGAGCGTTATTAAATATTCTGCATGGTTAAAGAGCTACATTCGGGGGTAGATATAATTACATAATAATCATGAATAAAAGCGATGGGTTGGATCAAATTGAGCACAAAGAAGGTTAATGGGGTGAGTAAATTGGATGATCAAAAAGCGTGGCAGACAAATGACAAAGAATCATTTTTTGAAGAGCTTTTTCGATCTAATCAGGAAATCATGCTTCTGATTGATCCTGAAACGCTTAAAATTGAAGACTGCAATCGTTCAGCCTGCTTGTTCTATGGGAAAACCTATGAAGAGATGGTAACATATAAAATTTCTCAATTCAATTGTCTCAACGAGGAACAACTAAAAAAAGAAGTCGAACGGGCGAAGAACAGAGAACGCAATCAGTTTTATTTTAAGCACCGTTGTGTTAATGCAGAGATCAAAGAGGTTGAGGTACGATCTAGCCCCGTCTCTTTGGATGGCAGGAATTATTTACTCTCCATTGTTACAGACATCACCGGTATGCAGCTGGACAGTGATACACTGCGAAAAGAAAACATTGTTTTGGAGAAACGGGTCGCGGAGCGCACCTATGCTCTGAAAGAACTTAATGATCAGTTGGTCACCGCTAAAGCGGAGTTAGAGCGGGAAATGCTTTTTATTGAAGCTTTATTTGAAAGCATCCCAGGTTACCTATATGTTTACGACGAAGCCGGAAAACTGATCAAATGGAACAAAAAACATGAAGAGATAACTGGCTATTCAGCTGATGAACTGATGTATATGACCCTGGATCAGTGGTTTGAGGGAGATGATCTGAACAGAGTAATGGCGGCGGTGGACGATGTGTTTAAGAAGGGTTATGGCGAGGTCGAAGCGAATCTAATTACCAAAGATGGAAAAAAACTGCTGATCCGCTCCAATGGGGTGGTAATGACCCTTGATGGAAAAAACTATTTTACCGGGGTTGGTATTGATATTACCGAAAGCAAACGTCTGGAAACAGAATGGGCAAAAGAAAGTAAACTGCTTGAAACAACTTTGGTTTCGGTTGGGGATGGAGTCATCTCCTGCGATAAGGATGGCCAGGTTTTGTTTATTAACCGGGTGGCAGAAGACTTAACTGGCTGGACTAAAAACGAAGCATTAGGAAAACCCATCGAAACCGTATTTAATATCATTAACGATATTAACCGGGAAAAAGCTGGAAATATTGTCGCAGAAGTCATTAAAACAAAAGAAATCCGGGAGCTGGATAATCATACCCTGCTGATTGCCAGAGACGGCAGTGAACGCCCCATCGAGGACAGCGCTGCCCCGATTATTGAAGAAAACGGCGATGTGCTGGGGGTTGTTCTGGTATTTCGGGATTATACTGAGAAAAAGCAGAAACTCGATCAGATCGAGTATTTAAGCTATCATGATCAGCTCACCGGTCTTTACAATCGCCGATTTTATGAAGAAGAACTCAGTCGAATTGACATTCCCGAGAATTTACCCTTGTCTTTGATTATGGGCGATGTCAATGGACTAAAATTGGTTAATGACAGTTTTGGCCATGTAATGGGTGATGAGCTATTGAAAAAAGCCGCGGCGACGATTACGAAAGCCTGTCGCGCAGATGATGTGGTGGCCAGGTTGGGCGGCGACGAATTTGTTGTGTTGTTACCAAAAACAGATCAAGTTGAAGCGGAAGAAGTCATCGCCCGCATTGAAGAACTGGCCAAAACTGAAATCGTTGCTACAGTGGAACTCTCTATTTCATTCGGCTTTGAAACAAAGCTGAATGAGGAAGAAGATATTCAGCGGATTTTTAAAAGAGCTGAAGACTATATGTATCGTCGTAAGCTGACCGAAAGCCTGGGAATGAGGAACAAAACTGTTGGCATGGTGATTGAAACCTTATTTGATAAATATCAAAAGGAAATGTTCCATTCGGAACGGGTCAGTAGACTGTCAGCTGAGGTCGGAACTAAAATCGGACTGAATTCTAAAGATTCCCATGATCTTCAGACCGCTGGTCTGATGCACGATATTGGCAAAATAGGAATTGCCGAGGGGATTCTTGACAAGTCAGAAAAACTGAGTGAGCAGGATTGGATAGAAATACGGCGTCATCCTGAAATTGGATACCGTATTTTGAGCTCCGCCAATGAATTTGCCGAAATAGCTGATCATATTTTAGAACATCACGAGCGCTGGGATGGCAGCGGCTATCCTAATGGACTAAAAGGTGAAGAGATCTCGTTAGAAGCCCGGATTATTGCCATCGCCGATGCCTACGATGCGATGACCAGAATGCGCCTGCATATGGATGATCTTACGGTTGAACAAGCCATTGAAGAGATTAATCGCTGCTCTGGCACTCAATTCGATCCGGAAATTGCCAGGGTCTTTATTGATATGATCAAAGATGATAATTGAGAAAAATTGATCCTCTAAACAAACCCGGCCGCGCCTGTTATGGATATGGCCGGGTTAATTGTGTTTCTTCAGATTTCGCAGGTTCTGAAACATTACACCGAAGGTTTCGTGTTTTACCTGTGTGGGGTCAAATTTCAACAGCTTAAAGGTGATCTGCACACAAAAACCAATAGCAAAAGCTGAAATTACAGTACCAAAACCAACCATCCCGCCAAGGAACCAACCAATCAGGACAACGCTGACTTCTAGAATACCTCGGCACAGGCCAACCGGTAGTCCGGTTTTTCGGGTTACCGCCACCATCAGGCTGTCTCGGGGACCGGCACCAAAAGCAGAGGAAATGTAAAAGTAGGTTCCAAAGGAAATGATAAAGAGACCAAGAATTAGCACCAGGGTTCCAATCCAGAAATTATTGAAAAGTGGGATGACGTCTAAAAAAATGATGAGATCCATAAAGAGACCGATCACAAACATGTTGAAAATGGTACCAAGCCCAATTTTTTCACCCAGCAAAAAGACAATCGCTACAATTACGGCGCCCACAGCAGTGTTCACCAGACCGATACTGACCCCCAAGGTCTGGCTGATGCCGCTGTGCAGGACCTCCCAGGGAGCATAACCGACATTTGCCCGCATAGTTACAATAATTCCCAATCCATAAAGAAAGAGCCCAAAATTCAGTTTCAAAAATCTTAAAATATATTCAGTCATAATGCCCTCCTTAACGAATAATGTTCCCAGTATAACATAAAAATATTAGCGGTAAAAGACCGAATCATGGTAGGGCAGGATTTTCTGAATCTATTGATTATTTGTTTAACTTTTTTTAAAATGTGGTATACTAAAAGCAATAAAATAGAACAGATGGAGCGTAGCGCTTCGGGAGGTTAGAGATGAAAGTAATAGGCATTAATGGTAGTCCTCATGGAGAAGGAAATACATTTACGGCACTGAGTATCGCTGGTGATATGTTTGCTCAGGAAAGCATTGATTTCGAAATATTCAATGTTGGTATGAAAGCAGTGCAGGGCTGTACTGGCTGCAATGCCTGCGGCAAGAATAAAAATGAGCAGTGTATCTTTACCAAAGATGTTGTCAATGAAGGGATTCAAAAAATAAAAGAAGCCGATGGTGTTATTTTTGCCAGTCCCGTTCATTTTTCCGGTGTCGGTGGCAATATGAAGTCATTTCTGGATCGGGCTTTCTATGTGGCTGGAGCCAATGGCGGATTATTTCGGCACAAGGTGGCCGGAGCCCTGGTGGCGGTCAGACGTTCAGGTGGGGTGTCAACCATCGATCAATTGAATCACTACATCACCTATTCGGAAATGGTGATGGCAACCGGAAACTATTGGAATGTTATTCATGGCCGTACTGCAGGAGAAGCATCTCAGGATACCGAAGGCGCGCAAACCATTGAGGTTACGGCAGCTAACATGGTTTGGCTGATGCGTCTCATTGAAAACGGTAAAGGCGTTGTTGCTGAGCCGCATCCCTTTAAAAAAGTATATATGCATTTTGTCAGATAAACAGGATCATTTCAGCCAATAAAAAAACACGTTAAACGTGTTTTTTTATTGGCTATTTAAATGTCATGTTGACGGGGCCGACACCGCCGTCGATATCAATACGATGGGGTGCAGATTTAGATCCGGCACCGGCTTCTGAAATGTTCCGGCCATTGATGGTAATCGGACCGACACCCTGGTCAGCGGTGATAAAATAATCATTGACACTGGCGTTGATGTCCAGACTGGTCTGACCAACGCCACAGTCGATTTCCAGATCGCCGGTGACGATCCCCTGAATGCTGATGAGTCCGACGCCGCCCTTAATTTCAAAATCGTTGAGTTGAATGTCGGTGAAATGAACAGCTCCGGCGCCACCGCTAAGTTTGCCGGAATTTGCCTGAAGTTGATCAGCTATAATTTCACCGGCTCCCTGTTTGACGGTCAGCTCATCGGTGATAATTTGTGACAATTCCCCGCGACCGGCACCAATCTCAAGTTCCAGCTTTTTCAAGTGGGTGTCATTGGGAATGGTAACGACGAGGTCAGGCACATTATCCTTGCCAATCAGATTAGGGATAATATTGGTATGTCCTTTATCTTCAATAACGAGCTCGCCATCATCAAAGGTGGCGGTTAAACTTGCAGGGATATCAGAACCTTCAACTCGAAAGGCATTCCCGCTTTTAAGGGTGACAGTGCCTGCATTGAAATTAATAAAAACAGATTCTAGCTCACCAGTAAAATCCTGCTGAAATTTATCTCCTCTTGATTCATTGATTTGGGTTTTGTTTTCAATCAGACCAAACCCCCTCATAATCGCGACGCCGCCATTGATAATACTGGAGATGATTCCCAATGCCAATACCAGACCAAAGGCAATGGCGAGGTATTTAATCCAATTCTGATTGGTATTCATTTGACTTCTGTCCCCCCAAAGATATTCGTGCTATTGATGTATATGGTCGGTGGATTTTCGCCCAGCGGTTTGTTGGCCTTATTTGATGCTCCGCCAAAAATGGGCGTTGTTGACAGTTCTACTCGGACATTGCTGGGAACCATCATATCAATGCCCCCAAACACAGCGGTGGCCGAGATATAAATGTCTTCGTTGATGACAGCTTGTCGCAAGTCGAGAGAAACACTTCCAAAAACGGCAGTCAGACTGGCACCCTTGAATTCTTCGCCGGGAAAGTTGATTTCCTGACCCCCAAAGACCGCCGAATAGTCAGGAAGTCCATCTTTAGTCATTCCCTGAATCAGCTTGGCATTTTTACTGAGTCGATCCTTGAACATAACGCTCAAACCAATGGCAATAATAATGATGGGAAAGATCAGGTCACCCAGCAGTGCCCCATTAAAATAGCCTTGTGCTGAAATAAATAATAACACCCCAATTCCCAAACCGATGGTATTCCAAAGCTGTACACCATTTTGCACCATGCTGATGGCACAGGGAACAATAATGAACAAGGTCCACCAGCCGGCGAAAAATAATTCAAAATTCCACAGACCAAAGACATTTCCGGCAAAACCAAGGCCGATAGCGACCAATAAAAGCCCCCATAACATATTACCTACTCGATTTCTCATTGTTTTCTCCTTATTTCGTAATTTGCTTTATTATACCATGCAACAGGAAAAATGAAAATTCTTCCGAAATATATTTAGCTGCGAAAATAAATTGATATCCTGCTTTATTATAATTGACTAATTGAAATATGGTGGGTAAAATGGTGAAAGAAAGATTAAAATATCAATAAGAGTTGAATGTTTTGTTACGAGTAATTACATATATTTGGGAGTAAACGCATAGAATTATAGCATATCGATAAATGGAGGAATGTATTATGGGATTAGAAAGTGTTTTATATAAATGTGACAAGGGTGTGGATCTCAAACAATTGCGATTAAAACCCTGGGCAGTGGCGTCTGAAGTGATGGGTCGGTTTAAAAAGACCAACCAGATTCATCGCTGGTTTTTAGAAAATATCCAAAATAGTGTAGATGATGGCCGTTTTTATCTGGTGGAGGAATATCAATTTAAAAAGTTATTCAAACTATGTACTACCGTTGATAGTAATCCCGAGCGGGCCGAAGAATTATTACCCACGCTTAAAGGTTTTGATATTGGCAGTGCCAAATATGATGAAATTTATTTTGAAAATTTAAGTAAAGTGCTGATCATTCTGGGTCACATCAATAATACCTTTGACTTTGAAAAAAATGAGTTGGTGTATAGCAGCTTTCATTAGAAATTGAAAAACTTGAATCAGACGATTTTTAACAAACCAGCTGAACGAAACTTCAGCTGGTTTGTGTTTTAGGGAAAATTTGCTGCCTAACTTTAATTTAAATGAAACTAAAGTTTAGGTGATTGATGACGACAATATAATAGCAGGTAAACAGAATTATTTGAATTCAGAATCAAATAACAATTGTGATATTAAAAATAATCCGATATAATGTTGATAATAGGTTAGTTGTTTTAGTTTAATAATTGATGCGATGATGAGTAACAGCACTCTTATATTAAGGTAAGCGATATAATTATTAAATTAAAAATAGGGTATGAGAATAAAATATAAGTATTATATTACATTGATATAAAATTAGAAGGAGAAAAAAATGAAACATGAGAAGAGTTTGTTGTCAAAGATCCTGATGACGGTCATTTTACCAGTAGCATTAATATTTAGTGCGATAGCCGGTATTGCAATGATGGTGACAAGTCAGAACGTCGATCAGTTTGAAGGTATTCAGAGCAGTTTGCTACTGATTTATGTAATCGGTTTAGCGGTTATTGTTGGTGTGATAGTACTCGGAATGAAAGCAACTTCAAACAGAATAACCAGCCTGGCAGAGGTTGCTAACCGGATGGCGGATGGCGACATTGAAGTTGAGCTTCGATCTGACAGACCTCAGGATCAGCTGGGTGAAATCGCTTATGCCCTTTCATTGCTTGCTGAAAATAGCAGAGCACAGTCAGAAGTTGCAAAAAAACTGGCGGATGGTAATCTGTCAGAGCTCATCAGTCCATTATCAGACAAAGACCAGATGGGAAATAATTTAGCAATGGTTCAAAAGTCGATGCAAAAACTCCGCGACTATCTGGTAATGATGCCGGAATTGGTCGAGAAAAAAGAGTATTTCAATAAAAGTATTGAAAATGACGTGACTGGTGATTATAAAAAAGCACTTATACAGGTAAATCAGGCCATGGCGGCGGTCTCATCAAGGATGGAGTACTATTTATCCATTCTGGATGCGCTCCCTTATCGAATTACAACAATCGATAAAGACATGAATATGGTTTTTGTTAATAAAATTCTTGAAGATCTGATGAAAATGACCGGCACTGCTAACCATCGGGAAGAAATTCGTGGGGTGCCCTGTAACTCATGTAATCTGGAAATGTGTCACACAGAAGACTGTGGTGTCAAAGCATTAAACACTGGTGGGGATCGATTGAATGAGCTTGGTTATTCTGAACATAGCTTTGAATTCAGGGATCGCTATTACCGCATGGATACAATGAATCTGATCAATCAGAAAGGCGAAAAGATTGGTTATGTGGATGTGTCTCATGATATAACACCGGTTATGAGTGTCAATAATTACCGGAGTGATGCCGTCGCCCGATTAGCCGATAACCTCCATCGCTTATCTGAAGGAAATCTTGAACTTGATTTAGAAGTGGAAGAACCGGGACAATATACAAACGAAGTTTATCAACAGTTCAGAGCCATTGGTGATAGTTTCACCGAGGTGAAAAATACTATTGGTGAGCTCATTGGTGATGCCATCATCCTGACGACAGCAGCAATGCAGGGAGATCTGGATGTAAGGGCTGACGAAGCCAAGTTCAGCGGATCCTGGAATGAACTGATCAGTGGCATGAATGGTATTCTTGGCGTCATGGCAAAACCGATGGAAGAGGTCGCAGATGTGATGGATGCCATCGCCAACGGAAATCTGAATGTGACGGTTGATGGCTATTATCAGGGCAGTTTTGATGTTTTAAAACAAGCTGTTAATACTATGGGAAGTCACTTCAAAACGATTGTGACGGAAATCTCGACAGTTACCGGAGAAATCAGCAACGGAAACCTTAACATCGATAATGTCAGTGCATTTGGCGGCGATTTCAATGTTATTTCCGACGCTCTCAATACCATTATTGAAACACTGAACTCGCTCTTGGGAGATATCAATCATGCCTCCGAACAGGTTAATGCCGGGGCCAATCAGGTATCCGACAGTAGTCAAGCGCTGGCCCAGGGGTCGACCGAACAAGCCAGCTCCATCCAGGAACTGACGGCTTCCATTGCCGAAATTGCCGACCAGACCAAGAACAACGCCGTCAATGCAAACAAAGCCAGAGAACTGGCGACGGATGTTATGGGTAATGCTGACAAAGGCAACCAACAGATGACTGAGATGCAGCAGTCGATGGTCGAAATCAATAAGTCATCCGTAGATATTTCAAAGATCATCAAAGTCATTGACGACATAGCCTTCCAGACCAATATTCTGGCTCTTAATGCCGCTGTGGAAGCCGCCCGGGCCGGACAGCATGGTAAAGGCTTTGCGGTGGTTGCCGAAGAAGTCCGTACCCTGGCTGCCCGCAGTGCTGACGCTGCCAAAGAAACAACCGGTTTAATTGAGGGCTCCATCAGCAAGGTTGCGGTCGGTACAAAAATTGCCGATGAAACGGCCAGTGCCCTGGACGAAATCGTCGATGGAATTGCCAAGGTCAATGACTTGATCGGTAACATCGCTGGAGCATCCAACGAACAAGCCACCGGCATCGCTCAGATTAATATGGGTGTTGAACAGGTTGCCCAGGTCGTTCAGCAGAACTCGGCGACCGCCGAACAGAGTGCTGCAGCCAGTGAAGAACTCTCCGGTCAATCGATCTTGTTAAAACAGATGATCGACCAGTTTCAGCTGAGATAAAAGTTTCATAAAAAATGTTTGTTCGTATCGGAATGACATTAGGAATGACACTAGGGCATTCCTGATGTCATTCTTTTTTATAGCCTGTTTTTAAATATCCACAGAAATGCAATGCGTTACAAAAAATGAAGTTGAGTTTACTGAAAATATCATATATAATGTTGTACATAATTAAATTATCCTGACTGAATACCCTGGCTGTGAAGAGTAACAGCAACGATATTCATATCGTTTAGCGGTATAATCTTTCCAAGAAAAGTGGTGGAGAAAAGAAGAATTGCTTTCAAATTAATATAATCTAAGGAGAAAAAAATGGAACATGAAAAAAGTTTGCTGTCAAAAATCCTGATGACAGTAGTCCTGCCGGTTGCTTTGATTTTTTGTGTGACGGTAGGTATTTCAATGGTTGTTGTCAGTCAAAATTTTGACCAGTTTGGCGATATCCAAAATAATATCGTGCTGATTTACGGCATCGGTTTAGCGGTAATGACAGGGATCAGCGTACTTGGTGTGAGAGGCATTTCAAACCGTTTAACCAGCCTGGCCGAGGCAGCCAAACGACTGGCTGATGGAGATGTTGAATTGGGTTTCAAATCTGAAAAACCACATGATCAGCTGGGGGAGGTTGCTTATGCGCTTTCCGGTATTGCCGATTGTATGAGGTTACAGTCAGAAATGGCAGTTAAATTGGCTAAGGGTGAGCTGTCAGTGGCAATCACTCCTTCATCGGATAAGGATGTGGTGGGAAACAGCCTGCTGGAAATCCAGTCATCCATTAAGATGGTGAATGATTACCTGTTACAGTTGCCCGAACTTGTAGAAAAAGAAGCGGATTTAGATAAAAATCTGGCACCCGAAATGATTGGTGACTACAAAAAAGGAATCCAACATGTCAATCAGGCGGTCCAAATTGTGGCTGACAAGCGAGATTTCTATCAGGCGATTCTTGATGCGATGCCATACCGGATTACCGTTGTTGATACAGATATGAAGTGGACATTCATTAATAAAACTCTTCAGGATCTGAGAATGGCTACCGGACGAGAGGGCAGTCGTGAATCACTTTATGGTGATGATTGCTGCAAATCAAATCTTGACATGTGCAAAAATGAGGATTGTGGAGTAAAGGCGTACCGAAAAACTGGCCGAATTGAATTCCCGTTTGAATATCGCGGCGGATATTATCGTATGGATACAACACCGATTATCGATAAACAAGGCCAAACCATTGGGTATGTTGAAACCTCGTTTAATACTACAGCAACCATGAGTGTTAATAAATATTCTGAAACTGAGATTAACCGACTGGCTGATAATTTAAGACGTCTATCAGCAGGAGATCTGGACTTTGATATGGATATTCAGGAACCAGATGAGTATACTGGCGAAGTTTATGAGCAGTTCAGAGCCATTGAAACAAATCTGCGAGAAGTGAAAAACTCCATTGACAGCCTCATTGGTGATGCCATCATCCTGACGACAGCAGCAATGCAGGGAGATCTGGATGTTAGGGCTGACGAAGCCAAGTTCAGCGGATCGTGGAATGAACTGATCAGCGGTATGAATGGTATTCTTGGAGTCATGGCAAAACCGATGGAAGAAGTCGCAAATGTGATGGATGCCATCGCCAACGGAAATCTGAATGTGACGGTTGATGGCTATTATCAGGGCAGTTTTGATGTCTTAAAACAAGCTGTCAATGAAATGGGCAGCAACTTCAAAACAATTGTGACGGAAATCTCGACGGTTACCGGAGAAATCAGTAATGGGAATCTTAATTTGGAGAATGTCCGATCTTTTGGCGGCGATTTCAATGCGATTTCTGACGCTCTCAATACCATTATTGAAACACTGAACTCGCTCTTGGGAGATATCAATCATGCCTCCGAACAGGTTAATGCCGGGGCCAATCAGGTATCCGACAGCAGTCAGGCACTGGCCCAGGGGTCGACCGAACAAGCCAGCTCGATCCAGGAACTGACGGCTTCCATTGCCGAAATTGCCGACCAGACCAAGAACAACGCCGTCAATGCAAACAAAGCCAGAGAACTGGCGACGGATGTTATGGGTAATGCAGACAAAGGCAACCAACAGATGACTGAGATGCAGCAGTCGATGGTCGAAATCAATAAGTCATCCGTAGATATTTCAAAGATCATCAAAGTCATTGACGACATTGCCTTCCAGACCAATATTCTGGCTCTTAATGCCGCAGTGGAAGCCGCCCGGGCCGGACAACATGGTAAAGGCTTTGCGGTGGTTGCCGAAGAAGTCCGCACCCTGGCCGCCCGCAGCGCCGACGCTGCCAAAGAAACAACCGGTTTAATTGAGGGCTCCATCAGCAAGGTTGCGGTCGGTACAAAAATTGCCGATGAAACGGCCAGTGCCCTGGACGAAATCGTCGATGGAATTGCCAAGGTCAATGATTTGATCGGTAACATCGCTGGAGCATCCAACGAACAAGCCACCGGCATCGCTCAGATTAATATGGGTGTTGAACAGGTTGCCCAGGTCGTTCAGCAGAACTCGGCGACCGCCGAACAAAGTGCTGCAGCCAGTGAAGAACTCTCCGGTCAATCGATCTTGTTAAAACAGATGATCGACCAGTTTCAGCTGAGATAGTCAAACAGTCAAATAAATAATCAAAAGACCACCTTGTAATGAGGTGGCTTTTTTAGAGGGAAGATTATCATGAATCGATTAATCGCTAAACTTATACTTTATACAGAATCAAGTCAGGAAAGCCTGCTAAAGCAGATGGGGCAACTCTATGAACGTTTTTACAAAGGAGTGGATTGCAAAGAAGAACTGATAGCTGAAAGCTATCGGCTGATAAAATCACTTCTGGAAATTGCCACTGATTTTGGGTTTGATCGAAACCTCTGGCATCATTACCTGACCTTTGTACTGATAACCAATGAAAATCCATTTAGTTTAACCTGTGAAAAGGTGGGGGAAAAAGCAGGAAGTGTTAACTTTTTTGCCCAGAACGATTGCCAGGTTTTCAAAGATCTTTTTGATTTTGATTTCACCGAACTGGAATCAGCACTGGGGATTGACTGCTTCACCCGGGTTTCAAATTACCAGGCCATCAAAAAACCGGAATTCATGTACAATCAGAACGTCAGTGAAAAAGTCAAATCGCTGAGTCTTAAATTAGCAGCAGCCGCAAATGAAAAGCAATTTTTCAACGAAATAACGCAGTTCTATGGAGCATACGGGGTGGGGATGTTTGGATTGAACAAAGCCTTCCGGATCATCCCCAAAGCGGATAATACCGGGGTTATTTTTAATCCCATCAATAACATGGATAAGGTCATGCTGGCGGATCTGGTGGGATACGAAAATCAGAAACAAAAGCTTGTTGAAAATACCAAAGCCTTTGTCGAAGGGCGAAAAGCAAATAATGTTCTGTTGTTCGGAGATAGCGGCACCGGGAAGTCCACCAGTATTAAAGCTATCGTCAACGAGTTCTATCATCAGGGGCTGCGGATGATAGAAATATACAAGCATCAATTTCGGGACTTATCAAATGTCATCGCCCAGATAAAGAACCGGAACTATCGGTTTATTATCTACATGGATGATCTTTCTTTCGAGGAATTTGAGATTGAATATAAATTTCTAAAAGCGGTAATCGAAGGCGGGGTGGAAACAAAGCCGGATAATATTCTGATTTATGCTACCTCAAACCGTCGCCATCTGATTCGGGAAACCTGGAATGACCGAAATGATATGGAAGCAAACGGGGACATCCACCGATCAGACACCATGCAGGAAAAGCTGTCCCTGGTGAATCGTTTCGGGGTCAGCATTTTTTACGAACGACCCAGTCAGAAGCAGTATTTTGGAATTGTGGCCGAACTGGCCAGTCGAGAAGGTCTGTGCCTATCAGAAGAAGTACTTTCCCGGGAAGCCAACAAATGGGAGCTACAGCATGGCGGGATTTCTGGCCGAACCGCCCAGCAATTCATCAATCATTTAATTTCAGTCGGTGCTGCGGATAATTAAACAGATAAATGTCATATCAAGCAAGACAGATCAGAAAACGATGGCACCAGGGACTAATTTTAGTCCCTGGTGTATTTTTATCGGGATAATCTGCGTAATTTATAGTAAGTTGGATATGTATAAAGTAAAGAGCTTAAATTAAAAAGATAAAACAATGAAAATCGACGAATTGCGTATGCACTGATGTCGAGTTTGAATAATTCGGGATTGTTTTAATTGGAAATTAAAAGAACAGGAGAAAAAAAATGAAAATAAAGTTTTTAGGAGCGGCACTATCCGTTACCGGGTCCTGCCACCTGGTGACCACAGATCACTGTAAATTCCTCCTGGACTGCGGTTTATTTCAGGGTAGTGAAGCCCTGGAAGAGTTAAATTATCAGGAGTTTGATTTCAATCCGGCAGAAATTGATTTTATGATTTTAAGTCATGCTCATGTTGATCATTGCGGACGGATTCCCTTACTGGTCAAACAAGGCTTCAGAGGAAAAATTTATTGCACCGGAGCAACCGCCGAGATAGCAGATATCATGCTTCAGGACAGCGGCAATATTCACGAAATGGATGCTAAGTGGACCAACAAACGCACCACCCGTTCGGGACAACGGCAGGTTCACCCGCTTTACACCCAGGAAGAGGCAGCCCGCTGTGCCCAATATTTTTTTCCGGTAGCATATGGACAAACCTTTGAAATCAATCATCAAATTAAGATCCGGCTCAATGAAGCTGGACATATACTGGGAGCAGCAATCATTGAGATTTGGGCTCAGGATGGCGAAAAAACGACTAAGTTAGTTTACTCAGGTGATATTGGGGCGGCCAATCAGCGAATGCTAAATGATCCGACTCTGATCGCTGCGGCGGATTATCTGATTATGGAAACGACCTATGGGGATCGTGTCCATGAAAACCAGCAGGAAAGTGGGAAGCGTTTTATGGACATCATTTTTAAAACAGTTGCCCGGGGCGGAACCGTGGTGGCACCTGCTTTTGCTTTGGGACGAACTCAGGATTTGATCCATGTACTGGAAGTGTTCTATGATAACCACGAGCTGTATCAGAATCAGCTTGATAAGGTCAAGGTTTATGTTGACAGTCCTCTGGCAACTGACGCTACCGAAATTTTCCGCAAAAATGCCCATTATTTTAATGACTATATAAAAGAACGGATCAAAAAAGGCGATGAGCTGTTTTATTTCAGAAATCTGAATTTTACCAAAAGTATTGAACAATCCAAGGCCTTAAACGATAATGAGTCACCCAAGGTCATTATTTCTTCCAGTGGCATGGCTGATGCCGGCCGGGTTCAACATCATCTCAAACACAACCTCTGGAAACCGAAGTCCAGTATCGTTTTTGCCGGCTACCAGGCAGAGGGCACTACTGGACGGGCCATTATTAGCGGGGAAAAATATGTCCGGATCCTCCGGGAACGAATTCGTGTGAATGCTGAAATCTATTTTCTCGAAGGTTTCTCTGCTCATGCCGATAAAAACGATCTGTTAAACTGGCTGTCCGGGTTTAAAGAAAAACCAAAGAAAATATTTCTGGTTCATGGGGAAGAAGAGGCCAAAAAAAGCTTTGCTACCACCGTTAAAAACATCCTCGGTTTGGATTGCACCGTGGTGGAAGATGTTTCTGAATACAGTCTGGATGATGAAGCCGTGATTGTGGAGGGCATTAAAAACCGGATTGATACCAAAAACCAGATCAATAAACTAAAAGACAATCTGGGCGACATCCATGACGAGCTGGACAATCTGCTGGCCATTCCCGGGATCGGGATAAATGATGCATTCCCAGATGAGAAACTGGATGATATCGTCGCATTGACCAGTGATCTGGAAGACACCTGTGAAAAACTCAAGACCATCATCAAAAAATGAAATAAATTTTATCGAAATGCTATAAAACACCTGCCGGCTTGACGCCGGCAGGTGTTTTATATAGAATGGGATAAACATCAGTCTAAAGGAGGCGAAGCTTATGCCGGTCAATTCATTTGAAGATTATCCGATGTCCTGGAAACCAACGCTGAACCATCAGGTTAAACCCCTGTATCTCGCTCTGGCCCGGCAGCTGGAGCAGGACATTAAAAAGGGCAACCTGCTGCCGGGGACGAAATTGCCGCCCCAGCGGGAACTGGCCGATTTTCTGGATATCAATGTGAGCACTGTGTCCAAAGCCTGTAAGGTCTGCGAGTTAAAAGGGCTTCTCAGTGCCACGGTGGGCAGCGGCACCTTTGTATCCTTTGATGCGCTGGCAAATGCCTACTTGCTGCCAGATGATAAACCCCGGAATGTGATTGAACTGGGCGCGGTGTTTCCGGATACTGCCACCTTCGGACCATTGATCGGCTGTTTGAAAGAAATGCTTAATGAAGCGGATGCTGATAAACTGTTTAATTACAGCCGCCCCAATGCCAACATCTGGTTGAAAGATACAGCGGTGAAACTGATGGAAAAAGGCGGATTCAGTCCGGACTCAGAGAGCATCTTGTTTTCCAATGGCGGCCAAAATGCTATCACTGCCATTCTGGCCGGACTTTGCCGTCATGGCGATAAAATTGGCGCCGACCCCCATACCTACTCTGGTCTCAAAACCACCGCTGCAATGCTGGGCATCCAGCTGACACCGATCCGTCATCGAGACGGAGAAATGGATGATGAAGGGCTGCTTGATGCCTGCCGAAATGAAAACATCAAAGGGGTATATCTGATCCCCGACAATCACAATCCCACTACCCATTCCATGTCATCGAGCCGGCGCCGGGCCCTGGCAAAAATTGCCAGAGACCAGGATATTTTTATTATCGAAGATGGCGCCTACCATTTTCTGGGACAAAATACCCAGCCGGCGGTGGCCTCCTTTGCTCCAGACCATACCATCTATATCGCCAGCATGTCCAAAACCCTGGCCCCCGGTTTGCGAATGGCCTATCTATCAGTACCCCAGGCCTATCGCAAGCCGGTGTCGCAAGCCCTATATAATCTGAACATTTCAGTTTCCCCACTGATGGCAGTGCTGGCGGCCCGGGTCATTGTCTCCGGACAGCTTGATCAATTTATCGAAAGCCATCAGCAGAATGCCAGACAGCGTAATGAGCTGGTAAATTGCTACTTACAGGACTACACCTGTCACGGCGAAGAAACTGGAATATTTCGCTGGCTGGAGTTACCAGAAACGATCAGCGGATCGGCCTTTGAAGTGCTGGCCATGGAAAAAGGGGTTCGGGTTTACGGCGCCGAGCGGTTTACGGTCGGAAATAGTTTGCCCAGCCGGGCCGTGCGGATGTCCGTCTGTGCTCCGGAAACTCTGGCTGAATTGGAACAGGGACTGATAATCTTGAAAAATCTCCTTGAGCATTGGTAAGATTGAGTGCTAATTTGTACGCCATACATTTAATTTATTGTATGGCGTATTTTTGCGTGTTAAAATAAGGCTCAAATCGAAGCGAGTCTGAGGGGAGTGTCTCATAATGAAAAGTTTTATATTTGCCTTCAAACAGGCGATTCCAGTTTTTTTTCCATATCTTTTTATCGGCATCGCGTTTGGGGTTTTAATGGATGAAGCCGGCTATTCAGCAGGCTGGTCATTGTTATCCGGCGTTTTTATTTATGCCGGATCGATGCAGATTGTCATGGTCTCGCTGCTTACCGCCGGGGCTTCGCTGGGTACCATTGCGCTGATGACCTTTTTTGTTAATGCCCGGCATATTTTTTATGGCATTGCCTTCATTGAGCAGTTCCGGAAGACGGGTCGGAAATATCCTTATATGATCGTAACCCTTACCGATGAGGTATATTCAATTCTTTGCAGCATCGACTACCCGGATGGTGTGGATGTCAGGCAGACCGATTTTTATATCACCCTGATTCTGCATCTGGTCTGGATTCTCAGTTGTCTGACCGGAGCTTTGTTTGGACAGCTGATACCCTATGATCTGGCCGGTATTGAATTTTCGGCCACGGCTTTTTTTATTACGGTCTGCATGAATCAATGGCAGTCGATGGATTCTCATCTGCCGGCAATCATCGGGCTGATCAGTGCATTGTCCTTTTATTTTATCCTGGGTCCCAGTCAGTTTATTCTGCCGGCTTTGGTCGTCAGCGTTCTGGTGTTGATTATGATGAAATCCCGATCAAACAATCAAAAAAAGAACGGCAGCTTGGATTTGGAAGCGGATTTAATTGAGCGAGCGGAGGAAATCAGTTATGAATGCTGATTGGATCAATACTCTGGAAGCGCTGACGGTTGTGGCGCTGGTTACCATTCTGACACGATCCCTGCCATTCTGGTTTTTTGGCGGGAAAAAAGAGCTGCCGGATACGGTGAGCTACCTGGGAGCGGTTTTGCCGGCAGCCATTATGATTATTCTGGTGGTTTTCTGCCTGCGAAATACCGGTCTGACTGTTTATCCCTTCGGCTTGCCCGAGTTGTTAAGCGTGGCCGTTGTGATCACGGTTCATCGCTTCAGAAAAAACGTTTTTCTCAGTATCATTGCCGGGACCGGGCTTTATATGGTGTTAACCCGAACTCTGTTTATGATTGTCAGCTGATCATCAGAAAGGATCTTTTTTAAGCCAGCTTTAGAATAGTTCTATAAAAAAATGCAGATCTTCGCAGTTTTAATATTTAATATCATCGATTGATGCGGTATAATAAGACTAAATTCTTTAAAAGCTGAGGCGTATGAAAAGGATGCATAAACAAAACAGGGGGATCGGATGAGAAAAAAAACGATATCGAAATTATTTACGATATTAATGGTGACAAGTCTGTTATTGACAGCCAGCGGCTGTGTTCACACCCAGAGCTATGGCGGCGGTATTTATACTGGTGAGTGGAAAGATGGCGTGCCCAATGGTTTTGGTAAGTTCACTTACTCTGAGGATGTAATCTACGAGGGCGAATGGATGGACGGCAAACTCCATGGTCAGGGCACTGCTACAGGATATGATGGAACAAAATTCCAGGGTGAATGGAAATACGGTAAACTTGATGGTTATGGCACCAAGACTGATCAAGGAAATACCTATGTAGGCGAATTTAAAGAAGGCATGATGCATGGCAAAGGAACTCTGACCATGGCTGATGGCACCACCTATGTAGGAACCTTCGCCAACGATCAATATGTCGGCCCGTAAATAACAAGGTCAATGATTTAAAAACAGTATGAATTTTTCATGCTGTTTTTTTTATAATCATTCTTGACAGAATATCAAAACTAGTGTAGACTTACTAAATAGGAACACTAAATCAATAAGAACTTGATCTGGTAGATCGGGTCGACAGTTTACAGATGTTTAAAAATAAGGACTGATGATTATGGATATTGTTGAACGACTGACACAATTTGGACTGACCCGGCACGAGGCGTCTATTTACTTAACCCTGCTTGCCGAAGGCGACTTAAATGGCTACGAGGTGGCCAAGATAACTGGCATTTCGAGATCCAATGCCTACACTTCGCTGGCTTCGCTGGTGGAGAAGGGGGGGGCTTATGTGATTGAGGAAGCAACCATCCGCTATACTCCGGTGGCGATTGCCGAATTCTGCGAGAATAAGATCAGAAAACTGCAGCAATCCAAGCAAGATCTGCTTGCCACAATCCCCAGTAAGCGGGATGCAGTGGAAGGCTATATCACCATTAAAGGGGAAAATAATATTCTCAACAAACTGCGCAACATGATTCTGGAAGCCCGGGAACGGGTCTATATTTCAGTACCCGGTCAGATTCTCGAAACCGTGCTCCCGGATATTGCAGCAGCCATTGATCGCGACATCAAGATGGTTATCATCACCAATGGATCATTTATGCTGGCAGGTGCCACTATCCATATTGCTGCGCAACCGCTTCAGCAGATCCGTCTGATTGCCGATTCAACCAATGTTCTCACCGGCGATGTAAGTAACGGCGAGCATTCCACCTGCCTTTATTCCCGCAAGCGGAATCTGGTGGATTTATTTAAAGACTCGATGAAAAATGAAATAAAGCTGATTGAAATGACGAAAGGAAATCAAATATGAAAAAGACGTTTGTAAACAAAGAAAAGTTAGAAGAAATAGTCAGAGAATTCCCAACCCCCTTCCATCTCTATGACGAAAAGGGCATCCGGGAAAATGTGCGAAACCTGCAGGAAGCTTTTTCCTGGAACAAAGGTTATAAAGAGTACTTTGCCGTTAAGGCGACCCCCAATCCGACGATTCTGCAGATTCTAAAAGAAGAAGGCTGTGGCGTGGACTGTTCATCTTATACCGAACTGATGATGTCAGATACGGTTGGTTTTACTGGTGAGGATATTATGTTCACCTCCAATGTGACGCCCACAGAAGACTTCGTCTTAGCCAGAAAACTGGATGCTCTGATTACTCTGGATGATATCACCCATATTGACTTTCTCGAAGAGGTCGCGGGATTGCCGGAAACCATCAGCTGTCGCTTTAATCCCGGTGGTGATTTTGTCATCGACAATGCCATTATGGATACTCCTCAGGTGGCCAAATACGGTTTCACCCGGGAACAAATGACCGAAGGGTTTAAGATCTTGAAAAGCAAAGGAGTCAAGCATTTTGGGATTCATGCCTTTTTAGCCAGCAATACCATTGCCAATGAATACTATCCAGCTCTGGCCCGAATTCTTTTCCAGACCGCCGTGGAGCTGAATCAGGAAACTGGTGCTCATATTGCCTTTATCAACCTGTCCGGCGGTGTCGGGATTCCCTACCGGCCCGATCAGCAACCTACTGATATTTACGAAGTGGGCCGGGGCGTACAAAAAGCCTTCGAAGAAATTCTGGTCCCGGCAGGAATGGGCGATATTGCCATCTACACCGAACTGGGTCGCTTTGTATTAGGACCGTTTGGTCATTTGGTCACCACTGCCCTTCATGAAAAACACACCCACAAAGAATACATCGGTCTTGACGCCTGTGCCGCCAACCTGATGCGACCGGCTATGTATGGCGCTTATCACCATATCACCGTAATGGGTAAGGAAGATGCCCCGCTGGATCATGTCTACGATGTCACCGGAGGCTTATGCGAAAACAATGATAAGTTTGCCGTAGATAGATCACTTCCCAAAATTGATATCGGAGATCTGGTTGTTCTGCACGACACCGGTGCCCACGGTTTTGCCATGGGTTACAACTACAACGGCAAGCTGCGTTCCGCTGAAGTGCTGCTAAAAGAAGACGGCAGTACCGAACTGATTCGTCGGGCTGAAACTCCGGCCGACTACTTCGCCACCCTGGATTTTTCCAAGTGGACTAAATAATAGCTCTATACAATAAACAAGACGAAACGAAAGGAAAAAAATAAAATGGCATTAATTAATGAAAATTATCTTAAATTACCTGGTTCCTACCTTTTTTCAGAAATAGCGAGACGGGTGGAAGCTTATAAAAACGCCAATCCGGAGGCTAACATCATCCGATTGGGGATCGGCGACGTGACCAAACCGTTGCCCGAAGCAGTCATCAATGGCCTCCATACCGCTGTTGACGAAATGGCCGATGAAAAAACATTTAAGGGCTATGGCCCGGAACAAGGCTATGATTTCCTGCTGGAAAAAATCGTTGCGTTTGATTTTAAAACCCGGGGGGTCGATCTGGCTACTGATGAAATTTTTGTCAGTGACGGTTCCAAAAGCGATACGGCCAATTTCCAGGAAATATTCAGCCAGAATACCAAAATCGCCATCACAGATCCCGTATATCCTGTGTATGTCGACAGCAACGTTATGGCTGGTCGTAGCGGAACATTGGGCGCAGACGGCAAGTGGAGCGACATGGTCTATATTCCCTGCACCGCCGAAAACGCCTTTGTGCCGCAATTGCCAACTGAGAAGGTGGATCTGATTTATCTGTGTTTCCCCAACAACCCCACCGGGACCACCATCACTAAAACCGAACTGAAAAAATGGGTGGACTATGCCAAAGCCAACCAGGCGATTATTTTATATGATGCCGCCTATGAAGCTTATATTCAGGAAGAGGATGTGGCCCATAGCATTTACGAAATCGACGGTGCCAAAGAGGTAGCTATCGAATTCCGCAGTTTCTCCAAAAATGCCGGCTTCACCGGAACCCGCTGCTCTTATGTGGTAGTGCCAAAACAAGTGATGGGCTATACTGAAGCGGGTGATCCGATTGAAATAAATAAGCTGTGGAACCGTCGACACTGTACCAAATTCAATGGTGTTCCTTATATTATCCAAAAAGGTGCGGAAGCCGTTTATACCGAAGCCGGTCAAGCACAGATCAAAGCCCTGGTCGAATATTATATGACCAACGCCAAAATGATTCGCGAAGGAGTTGCCAGCACCGGCATTGAAGTTTTCGGCGGCGTTAATGCGCCTTATATCTGGCTGAAAACACCGGCCGGTATGGATTCGTGGAGCTTCTTTGATAAACTCCTCACTGAGGTCAACATTGTTGGAACCCCCGGTGTGGGCTTCGGTCCCAGCGGCGAAGGCTATTTCAGACTCACCGCTTTCGGCAGCAAAGAAAATACCGAAGAAGCGATTCGACGCATTACTACCGAATTTAAACTGTAATACTGAAAAGGAATGTCCGGCAATTACGATTGTCCGGGCATTTTGTTTATTTGGAGGATTTTTTAGAACTTTTTATCTGGTCGTGCGAAAAATTAAATCGTTGATCCTTCAGCCTTAAAAAATCATTAAAAGTGTTGACACTTTTAATAAAGTTGCTTACAATATTGTTAGCACTCTTGAAGAAAGAGTGCTAACAATATTACAAGATGAAAAAGAGGTATGTTATGGAAAAAAAGCAGTTTAAATCAGAATCCAAGCGTCTCATGGATTTGATGATCAATTCAATTTATACCAACAAAGAAATATTTTTAAGAGAATTGATTTCAAATGCATCCGATGCCATCGACAAGGTTTACTACAAAACATTAACAGACAAAGATAAAACCTTTAATAAGGAAGACTACTATATCCGCATTCATCCCAACAAGGATAACCGGACCCTGACCATTGAAGATACCGGCATCGGGATGACTGCAGCGGAGCTGGAAGATAACCTGGGAACCATTGCCAAAAGCGGTTCCAGCGACTTTAAAAATGATCAGGAAATGGAAGAGGATTTTGACATCATCGGGCAGTTTGGGGTTGGCTTCTATTCAGCTTTTATGGTGGCTGACAAGGTTGAGGTGGAATCAAAAGCTCTTGATGCCGATCAATCCTGTTTATGGGTATCTGAAGGGGCAGATGGTTATACCATTGAACCGGGAACCCGCTCTACCCATGGTTCAAAAATCACCCTGCATCTCAAAGAAAATACCGAAGACAATAACTACGACGACTATCTGGAACCCTATCGTATTCGCCACCTGGTTGAGCATTACTCCAATTTTATCAGTTACCCGATCAAGATGGTGGATGAAAAGAGCCGGGTCAAGGAAGAAACCAAAGACAGTGAGAATCCGGAATACGAAACCTATCTGGCTGATGACGTTCTGAATTCGATGATCCCAATCTGGCGAAAAAACAAAAACGAGCTCACCGATGAGGACTACAACAACTTCTATCACGACAAACGGCTTGGTTTTGATGCCCCGCTGGCCCATGTTCACCTGAGTATTGAAGGCGCGATGAGTTATAAAGCAATCCTTTATATCCCCGGACAGGCCCCCTTTGATTACTACACCAGAGACTATGAAAAGGGTCTGGAGCTTTATTCCAATGGCGTCCTGATTATGGAAAAATGCAGTGAGCTGCTACCGGATTATTTCAGTTTTGTCAAAGGGGTAGTGGATTCCGAAGACATCTCATTGAATATTTCCCGGGAAATGCTTCAACAGGATCGGCAGCTGCGCTTAATCAGCCGAAAAATCGATACCCGAATTTCTGAAGAACTCAAAAAAATGCTGACCAACGATCGTGAAACCTATGAAAAATTCTTTAAAGCTTTTGGCAATCAGATTAAGGTCGGAACCTACGATAAATGGGGACAGGATAAGGAAAAGCTCCAGGACTTCCTGCTCTTTTATTCATCAAAAGAAGGCAAGATGGTTACCCTCAAGGAATATGTGGAACGGATGCCGGAAGACCAGAAATATATTTACTATGCCACCGGTTCATCAGTCAGTCAGCTGGAAAAACTGCCCCAGGTTTCCATCATAAAAAACAAAGATTATGAGATCTTGTATTTAACCGAAACCATTGATGAATTTGTGACCCAGACCTTGAAACAATACCAGGACAAGGAATTCCGTTCGGTTTCCAGCCAGAATCTGGGACTGGAAGCGCCAGAAGAAAATGCCGCCGATGAGGCAGCAGAAACATCTGAAGTGGATGAAAAATTGCTGGCAAAAATGAAAGATCTGATTGGGGATGAGGTGGTGAAAGTAAAAACCACGGCCCACCTGAAAGATGATGTGGCTTATCTTTCCACCGAAGGGGATCTTTCCATCGAAATGGAAATGACCCTGAACACCATGCCCCAGGGCGGCGATGTCAAGGCTAAAAAAGTATTGGAAATCAACAAAAACCATCCGGTTTATGAAAAACTGAGAAGCTTCTATGAAGTAGATGATGACCAGTTTGCGCTCTACACCGAGCTACTTTACAATCAGGCCCGACTGATCGCCGGATTGCCGCTTGACGACGTTGTCGCCTTTACCAAAAACATCAGCAAACTGATGTAACAATAAAAACCAGCCCCATCATTAAAGGATCGGGGCTGGTTTTTTAATGTCAATTGACAAGTTCAGTCTGTTTTGATAAACTAGTAGCAGAAGGTGTAACAAGATGATTTTAACCATTGAAGCAGCTCTGACAATGAGAGATACGATGAGACATTGTTTAGAGCCTAAAGATAAACTAAAACTTTTATTCTCATCGGTCTAGGCGTTTTTAGGGTGTAGCATTGCTATACTTATTTTGATGCGCTTAAACCGGTAACCAGCAGGAAAGTTTTCAGGCCATAACGCAATGTTCGTTATGGCCTTTTATAATGACAGGGAGTCAGTATAAAATGGCTCTCTGTTTTATTTTTGCTAAAAATTCTTAACAACCAGGAGAAATAATAATGGGACTATTGGACGTAATTAATCTATCACATTCGTTTGGTGATAAAATTCTATATCAGGAGGCTTCCTTCGAGTTATTCAAAGGGGAGCATATGGGGATTGTCGGGCGTAACGGAACCGGGAAGACAACCCTTTTAAATACCTTAATCGGAGAACTTATTCCCGATGGCGGGGAAATTCGTTGGCAAAAGGGGATCAAGGTCGGATATCTGGACCAGCATGCCAAAATTGAACAGACTGTGACGGTGTTTGACTATCTGAAAACATCGTTTCATGAGCTTTACGAAACAGAAGCACAACTCACCAGAATTTATGAAGACATGGGCAGCGATTGCAGTGAAAAAGCCATGAACAGAGCCTCGGACCTGCAGAGTTTGCTGGAAAATTCCGGCTTTTACGAACTTGAAAGCCGGATTTTAAAAATAGCTGATGGTCTGGGGATTACCGCCCTGGGGATGGACAGCATCCTGGAACAGCTCAGTGGTGGCCAGCGGGCCAAGGTTATTCTGGCTAAGCTGCTGCTGGAAGAACCCAACGTACTGCTTCTGGATGAGCCCACCAATTTTCTGGATAAGGAACATGTGGAATGGCTCACCGATTATTTAAAAGCATATGAGGGCACCTTTCTGGTGATTTCTCATGATTTTGATTTTCTGGATAAGATCACCACTTGTGTCTGCGACATCGAGTTTTCCACCATCAAAAAATACAGTGGTAATATCACCAAGTTTATCACTTTAAAAGGGCTGCGACGGGAAAGTTATATCCGGGAATTTGAAGCCCAGAAAAAAGAAATCAAGAAATATGAAGACTATATTTCCAAAAATAAGGCCCGTGCTTCCACCGCCAGCATGGCCAAGAGCAGGCAGAAACAATTGGATCGCATCGACCGGATTCCACCACCGGAACTGGTGCCTAAACCTAATTTCCGATTGACGGCTACCCATATTTCTACCCAGCGATCCTTAAGTGTCAAGGATCTGGAGATCGGCTATGATTACCCGCTGCTCTCGAAAATGAATTTTAAAATCGAGTCGGGCCAGAAAACGGTAATCACCGGCTTCAACGGAATCGGGAAATCAACCCTGCTGAAAACTCTGGTTAAACAGATTCTGCCGATCTCGGGAAAATTCAAGTTTGCGGACAACATCAAAATCGCTTATTTTGAGCAGGATCTCAATTGGGATAACCCTACCATGACCCCCATTCAGGTAGTGGCCGAGGTCTATCCCAAGCTGTCCCAGAGTCAGCTGCGGCGCTATCTGGCCCAATGCGGTTTAAAAGCAAAAAGCATGCTTCAGGGAGTAGCTACCCTCAGCGGCGGGGAACAAGCCAAGGTAAAAATCTGCATTCTGATGCTGACCAGTGCCAATTTCCTGATCCTTGATGAACCTACCAACCATCTCGATGCCGATGCTAAAGAGGTGTTAAAGAGCGAACTGATCAAATGGACCGGCAGTCTGATTCTGGTTTCTCATGAGGCCTCATTTTATGAAGACTGGGCTGAGCATATCATCAATATCGAGGGCTAAAAGGGTCAGTTTTTTCGAATTGAACCATAAATCCGGGAATGTCCTAAAAAAAAACTTAACATGTGCTAAAAATCCAGCTATAATGAAGATAGAGATAGTTGAAATTACCAATTTAAAATAAATTGAAACTAAGAAATGAGACATTAGAGTGAAAATACAATTCTTAAAAAGAGAACGTATTAATGATCGATTAGCTGAGATTTATGATTACCCTTTGACCATCGTGGAAGCGCCCATGGGCTATGGAAAAACCACGGCAGTCAGAAATTTTCTGGAAATGGAAAAGATTAAACCCATCTGGATCACCTTTCAGCCGGAGAATGGTACCGCGGATTATAAATGGGACAAGGTCTGTTATGAAATTGGCAAATGGGATCAGGGTACTGGTGAAACATTGAAACAGCTGGGGTTTCCGGTGGATGTGCCCCAGATGGATCAGGTGCTGTCGGTTTTAAGCAACATGACCGCAGACGAATGCTTATTTATGGTCCTGGATGATTATCATCTGACTAAATATGAACCCCTGGATCGGCTGATTGAATTAATTGTCAGCGAACGAATCGAGAACTTTCATCTGATCATTGTTACCCGTAATACGGGCAATCTAAATAGCACTGAACTGGTGGCTAAAGGGTTCTGCGGCATGATTACCCAGGAATTTTTAAAATTCACCGAAACCGAAGTCCGGGATTATTGCATTATGATGATGGAAACCATATCCGAGCAGGACTTGCAGAAGATAAACGAATACGCCGGGGGCTGGATTACCCTGACTTATATGCTGCTGCTTGGTCTGGAAAAAGGGATTCCAGTGGGGATGAATATGACCATCGATGACCTCATTAGTCTAACTCTTTTTGATGTTTGCGATGAGTCGATCCGGAAATTTTTAATCAAACTTTCTATTATGGACAATTTTACAACCGAACAAGCGCAGTTTATTACCGGAGATGAACAGGCAGCAGATATCTTGAAAAAAATGAAAAAAGAAAATTCGTTTATTTATTTTGATGAAGTGAATAAAACCTACCAAATACATTTTGTTTTGCTTGATTTTTTAAGGTCTAAGCAAAACCTTTTAGCCAACGAAAAACAGGTACTATACATCCGTTTGGGGGAATGGTATCTGAACAAAATGAATTTTCCAAAGGCCTATGCCTGCTTTTATCGTGGGGGCGAAACCCAACGGATTCTTGAGCATTTAAACGATCCCCAAAACATCCGCAATGAACTGGCAGAATTTGAGGGATCGGTGGAAATGTTCGAAAAAACCCCCATCACCTTGCTACGTCAGTACCCGATTGCCTATTTGCAAGCGATTTTGATCGCCCTGATCCGGGGAAATGAAGAAACGGCCATCGGCTACCGCAGGCAATTGGATCAGCTGGAGCGGTTTTATAATCAACAGAATGAGATTGATCAGACGTACCGAAACAGGATTCTGGCAGAGATCAATATCATCAAAAAGTTTACGGTATTTAATCATATTGAAGAGTCTACAGTAGCCAACGAACTGATACTCAGCCTTTTAGCTGGGGAACAATCCTACATTCTACTTAGGGAAAATGAGTTTACCTTTGGCTCCCCGCATCTCACCTATAATTATTTCAGAGAACCGGGCCTGTATCAAAAAACGGCCCAATTGATTATCGAAAAATTCCCGGTTTACCCCCAATATACCAATGGTTGCGGGACCGGATCAGAATATCTGGCGCGGTCCGAATACAGCCTGGAAACCGGTAATTGGGCAGAAGCTAAACTTAATGGTGAGAAGGCCATCTATAAAGCCCGAACCAAGGATCAGCACAGTATTATTATCTGTGCCAATTTTGTGTTGATTCGGCTAATGATTCTACAGGGAAAGATTACTGATGCTCTGAATCGTCTCCAGGCATTGGAAAAGGAAATTATGGAGGTCAGGAATCCCATTTTTAATACCACCATTGACATTTGCAAGGGCTATATCTATGCTAATTTGGGGCAGACCGAGAAGATTCCATACTGGCTTCAGGTGGGCGATATGAATACCGCTGACTTGTTTTATCAGGGGGTAGCCTTTAATTATCTGGTTTATGGCAAGGCCGTCACCGCATCCCGGAATTTTGTCAAGCTTGAAATACTGGCAGAAAGTTTTGTGGAATATTTTTCTATTTATCATAATCAGTTGGGTTTTATCCATAACGGGATCTTTAATGCCATTGCCAAATACAATCTTTACGGCATCGAAGCAGGAATCGTCGCGCTCAACAAAACCTTGTCTGTGGCCCATCTCGATCGCATTTTCATGCCCTTTGTGGAAAATGCGCCCTATCTGATTGAGATGGTGAGAGAAATCTATAGCCGACAACCGAAAGACCCATTTATTCGCCGACTGTTATCAGTCAGTGAAGTTTACATTCAGAGTCTGGAAAATGGTGAACTGCCGCGAATCAGTCTTACCCATCGGGAGCAGGAAGTGTTGCTGCTTACCGCTGAAGGTCTAAAACGCGAAGAAATAGCCAAGCGGCTTTATATTGCCCCAGGTACCGTTAAAACCCATCTCCAGAATGTTTATAAAAAGTTGGATGTTAATGGAAAAAATGCAGCCATAAAAACAGCAGTCAAAAATGGCTTGCTGCAGGCAGAAAGGTAGAACTGATGTCAGAGGATCGCCTTAAAAAAGACAGCTTGAATATTTTTCAGACAATCGCGTTGTCCGTAGCAATTATGGGTCCCTCAGCATCCATTGCAATCACGGCGGGGATTATCGGATCACATGTGGGTTCCGCGGTACCCCTAGTTTTTCTGGTATCCCTGCTGATTGTGGGTTGTGTGGCAGTTTCGATCGTGAAACTGAACCAGACCTTTCCTTCAGCTGGCTCAGTCTACTATTTTGTCGAGAAAACGCTGGGAAAACGAGCCGGTTTTATTTCCGGGTGGCTGATTGCATTGGCTTATTTAATGCTCAGTGTCAGTTGTATTATGGTGTCCTGCGCTTATCTACAGATCCTGCTGAGTATTTTTGGGGTAACACTTCATTGGCTGTTCATCGGGCTACTTTTAATGGGGCTTATTTTTGCTCTGGCACATAAAGATGCAGAAACTAGCACTTGGGTTATGCTACTGATTGAAATAGTTTCCATGGGGATGATCTTATTAGTCGCCAGAATTATTCTTGGTAATTCCCAGCAGACGGCAGGTTTAAGTATGGTACCCTTTTCCCTGGGTGACAACAATCTTTCGTCGCTGGGTTATGCAGCGGTTTTTGGATTTCTGGCCTTTGCCGGTTTTGAGGGAGCATCAGCGCTTGGTGAAGAAAGCAAGAACCCCAAAGTAACCATCCCGCTGGCAATTACAAGCGGGATTATTATTACCGGAATATTTTATGTGATTGTTTCCTATGCTCAGGTCATCGGATTTGGCCTGACAACCGAAGGGATGGCGGCTTTTACAGGCAGCGATTCACCACTGAGTGATCTGATTGCCAGATATCTGGGAACCGAGATTGCAATTGTCATGCTGCTGTGTATGGCGGTGTCCTTTTTCACCAGTACCCTGGGTTGCGTCAATGCCGGCGCCAGAGTACTATTTACCATGAGCCGGGATGGGATGCTATGCCCGATCCTTGGCAGGGTTCATGAAAAAAACAATACTCCCTATGTGGGATTGAATGTTTTTGTGGCTACAATAACCATGATGATTGTCATCAGCTTTGATCTGGAGGCGATTCAGTTGGCTGGTTATGCGGCATTAACTGGAACTCTGGCATTGCTGCTTTCTTATATCTTTACCTCAATTGGTGCGATGATATATTTCTACAAAAACCGCAGCTGGCGGGGTATCCGGCTGATCATGCCGACAGTGGCTATTGTTGCTCTGGCCTTTATTATTTTTGCCAATGTTTACCCGGTTCCGGTATTTCCCCAAAACCTGTTTACTTACGGGGTGATTATCTGGTTGGGAATCGGAATCATTTTAAGTCATAACAAGGGCGAAACAATTGCCCCGGCCAACACGGTATCGGAAAATGAAAGCAATTCGAACGGATAAATCCCATTAATATGATATGACCCGAGACTTCTGCTTCACAGGTGCTAATTGTGAGACAGAAGTCTTTTTTATAGATAGTTTTGAATTAAAGAAAAGATTATTGATGGCAATTCGGGGTATATAAACTAATAGTCGTTGAATGGGATAGAGTGTTATCCGTATTAAGTAATGATATGAGAGGAAACTGATAATGAAAAAACTAATTAAAAATAACGTGAGCTGGGTTGGAAAAGTCGATTGGGAGCTGCAGCAGTTTCATGGAAATGAATTTTCAACGAATCATGGCTCCACCTATAATTCTTATCTGATCCAGGAGGAAAAAACGGTTTTAGTTGATACGGTCTGGATGCCCTATGCCAAAGAATTTGTGGAAAATTTAGCTCAGGTCATCGATCTGAATGAGATCGACTATATTGTCGCCAATCATGGCGAAGTGGATCATAGCGGGGCCCTGCCGGAACTGATGAAATTAATTCCGGATGTTCCCATTTATTGTTCTGAAAACGCAGTAAAGTCTTTAAAAGGTCAGTATCATCAAGACTGGAACTTCCAGGTCGTCAAAACCGGCGATAAGCTGGATCTGGGCAATGGTAAAGAACTGATTTTTGTGGAAATGCGGATGCTCCATTGGCCGGACAGTATGGCCACCTATTTGACCGGGGACAATATTTTATTCAGCAATGACGCCTTTGGCCAGCATTATGCTACCGAAAAATTATTTAATAACCTGGTCGATCAATGCGACTTATATAAAGAAGCGATGAAATACTATGCCAATATTCTCACTCCGTTCAGCGCCATCTTACGAAAGAAATTAGATGAAATTATTGCCTTCAATCTGACCATTGATATTATTGCCACTAGTCATGGCATCATCTGGAATGATAACCCGATGCAAATCGTTGAAAAATATGCTCAATGGGCCGGGGATTATCAGGAAAATCAGATCACTATTATCTATGACACGATGTGGAACGGTACCAAAAATCTGGCCGAAAAAATTGCCGAAGGAATCGGCCTGACCGATCCGGACGTTGAAGTAAAAGTCTTCAACCTGTCAAAAAGCGATGAAAATGATCTGATCACCGAGGTCTTTAAATCAAAGACCGTGTTGATTGGCTCACCGACGATCGGGGGAAGTATCCTCCACTCCATTGCCGGATTTGTTCATCTGATGAAAGAGCTGAAGTTTAAAAACAAAAAAGCCGCCGCCTTTGGCTGCTACGGCTGGAGCGGTGAGTCCACTAAAGTGCTAAATGAATGGCTGGAAGGCGCCGGATTTGAAATCATCAACGAGGGTCTCCGCAATCAGTGGAACCCTGATGACGCCCAACAGGTATCGGCCATCGATTTTGGCAAAGAAATCGCCAAAGCCTAGATTCAGATCTACTGAACGTAAAAACGACTTAATCTCGAAAGATTAAGTCGTTTTTTAGTTTTTTTGTTGATTAATTACAAGAATCAATCGTAGTGAATGCCGCTCCAGTAAACGGGGCCTTTGACAATGGTGCGGGGATCCAGTTCAACACCTTCCATGGCCCACTTCTTATATTCTTCAAAGCCGGTGCGGTCGATGATGTAGCCGATGTGTTCTTTGCCGCCGGGTGCTTCCCGGTCGATGTAGTTATTGACAAAACTATAAGTGTTTTTGATAATTTTGATAATGGCATCTTCGGTAGCCCAAACCAGAAAATCTTCGGCCAGTCGGGGATTCCGTTTTCCAGTTCGGCCCATGATCACCAGACGGTAGTAGGTTTCCGGGCTGCGGGTCCAGGCCCGGGTCGGGCAGTTGATCACACATTCGCCACAACCGACGCATTTTTCGGTATTGCGGACAATCCGGTAGTTTTCCACCGACAAGGCATCCACTGATTTTTTCTTACAGGCTTTGACACAGGCCTGACAACCCATACAGCGCTCTTTTTCGTATTGCGGTTCGGTCATCCCGATGATGCCAAAATCATGCATTCGGGTTTTGATGCAGTCATTGGCACAGCCGGTAAAGGCCACCTTAAAATGAAGATCATTAGGAAAGATTTCTTTTTCCATTTTCTTCGCAAAATTGGTGGTGTTATAGGTGGCAAAAGGACAGGTATTGCTGCCAATGCAGGCGGAAATGTTCCGGGTTCCTGCTGAAGTATAGCCTTTGCCGGGAATTTCCTGATTGATCTCCAGTTTATCAATAATCGGCTGAAGCAGCGCATTGACGGCATCCATGTCGGTATATTTAATGCCTGGGATTTCAAAACCCTGACGGGTAGTTAAATGGATCCGGCCATTGCCATAGGTTTCGGCAATGTTTTGAATCAGCGGCAGCAGCTCGGCGGTTAATAAGCCCCCGGGAACCCGGACTCTTGAGGCGGTTTCCCCACGGACCTTGGTGACGCGATAGGCATTTTTCTTTATCTTCTTTGTATTGAGATCTAACATGGCGCTCCTCCTAATCCTTTAAAAATTTTCCCTTGGTGTAATTAAAAACCGGGCCGTCCAGACAAATATAGGTATCATCGATTTTACAGTGTCCGCATTTACCGATACCACAGCACATTTTTCGCTCCTGGGAGATCCAGATGTTTTCTTCCTTGAATCCGACATTAAAAAGTTCGGTGATGGTACATTTCATCATCATTGGTGGTCCGACCACAATCCCGACAGCTTCGTCCGAATTCTTAATCGGGATTTCGGGAATATACTGGGTAACCAGTCCGCATTTGCCGCAGTAGCCGTCTTCCGGAGTATCCACGGTCATAATGACGTTGATGTTCTTTTCCCATTCTTCAAAGTCTTTTTTAAAGAGGACATCTTTGGGCGATTTAAAACCGACCAGCAGGGTAAAGCCTTTACAGTCTTCGGGATGGGCCGAAAAATAATCGACGATTCCTTTGACTGGCGAAAGTCCGGTGCCGCCGGCCACCAGCAGAATTTCTTTGCCCTTGTAGTTGGCAATATCAAAGCCGTTGCCATAGGGTCCTCGCAAGAACAGAGTATCGCCGACATAATTTTCAAAGATCTCATCAGTAACCTTGCCGACTTTACGGATCGTCAGATCGACGGTGCCGTCACCGATGCCGCTGACTGAAATTGGGGCTTCGCCAAACTTGGGTAGCGATACCTCAAAAAATTGTCCCGGTTTGACATCACCGCTGTAGGTCATGCGGAAAGTAAATTCGATTTCGGTATGTTTGATCACTTCGGTAATTTCCGAAAGGAAAGGAATATAAGGATTAAGTTCAGTCATTTAGTTTTCCTCCTTTGCGGTGTCATTTACTAAGGTATTCAGCTTATTGATGCAATTGGCAAAAGAAATATATTCCGGACAGACATCGTCACAGCGGCCACAGCCGATACACATATGGGTGCCGAAGCGCCGTTTATAATCGTTGACCTTATGCATGACCTTAAATCGCATCCGTTGACCCTTGTCGTTTCTAAAAGCATGTCCGCCAGCCATATCGGTGTAGCCATCAACATGACAGGAAGCCCAAACCCGCCGCCGTTCACCAGCTTTGCCGTTGTCGGTGTAGAAGATATCCTGCATCGTGAAACAGGTACAGGTGGGACAGACAAAGTTGCAGCGTCCGCAGGCAATACAGCGGTTGCCGTATTCTTCCCAGAACGGGGCGTCAAAAAGGGTTTGAGGAACCGTCTCAGGAATCGTCACGACTGTGTCATTGGCAGTGACCGAATCCGCAATCACCGGAGCCTGGGTTGCACCGGCCAGGGCGGCATCAAGGAAATCCCAGTGGCTGTCGACCAGCACGGTTTCACCGTCAACCTTTATATAAGCGTCATAGTCTTCGCTGGTCTGGGTACCCATGGAAACACAGAAACAGTTTTCAAAGGAGTTTTCACAGCCCATCAGAATAAATTTGGTATTATCCCGCAGCCGTTTGTAATAGGTATCGACGGCGCCGTTTTCCAGATAAATCGTATCCATCCGTTTCAGGCCGTGGAGATCACAGCTACGCAAGAACACAATCGCCCCTTTTTTCGGAGCGTCGGCTTCTTTCATTTCATTTTCGGTAAAATAAAATAGTGTTTCAGAGATGGGGAGTAAGACCTCTTTAAAAGAGTAGTCTGATTTTTCGGCAAATTCGATTTCGGATAGATCAGTGATTTCACCATAACGGATGGTGTCGATGTAAGTAAAGGTGCCATCGCCGACAAACCGTTTGGGCGCATAGATAAGGTAGTCTTTTGATAAGTCAGAGAAAATAGCGTTCATTTTCTCCGCTGTCGTTTGGTAACCCATAAACAAGTCCTCCTTCAAGTTTTTTGGTAATCGTTGCGGTAAAGATTGAAGTCTGTCAAAGCTCCTTTTGAGAGGATCTTTGACAGACTTTTTATTTGTAGTAGATGATGTTAAAAATTATTTAGGGAGCAGGGATTAGCCCAGTAATTTTGCCATGTCAGCTTCTGGGGTGGTGATTGGCCCGATGTTGTAGTTTTCAACCAGCACGTTTAATACGTTTGGTGAAATAAAGGCCGGCAATGATGGTCCCAATAAGATGTTTTTGATGCCCAAAGATAATAATGTCAGTAAGATACAAACGGCTTTTTGTTCGTACCAGGACAATACCATGCTAAGTGGTAATTCATTTACGCCGCATTCAAAGGCACCGGCCAGCGCAACAGCAACCTGAATAGCTGAGTAAGCATCATTACATTGACCCATATCCATCAGTCGTGGCAAGCCGCCGATGGTACCCAGGTCAAGATCGTTGAAGCGGTATTTACCACAGGCAAGTGTCAAGACAACTGTATCAGCAGGTGTTTTTTCAACAAATTCGGTGTAGTAGTTACGTCCGGTTTTAGCGCCGTCACAGCCGCCAACCAGGAAGAAGTGTTTGATATCGCCGGCTTTTACTGCTGCGATAACCTTGTCAGCGACGCCTAAAACAGTGCCATGTCCAAATCCGGTTAACAGTGTTTTTCCACCGTTGATGCCGGTCATTTCTTTATCTTCAGGATATCCGCCCAGTTCCAGTGCTTTAGCAATCACGGGCGCAAAATCTTTTTCTTTGCCAACATGAATCATACCGGGGTATTGAACCATATCGGTGGTGAAAATGCGGTCAGAATAAGAATCTTTTACTGGCATAATACAGTTCGTGGTGAACAGAACCGGAGCGGGTACAGCTGCAAATTCTTTTTGTTGATTCTGCCATGCTGTTCCAAAGTTTCCTTTTAAGTGGCTATATTTTTTAAGTTCCGGATAAGCATGGGCGGGTAGCATTTCGCCATGGGTGTAAATGTTAACGCCTTTGCCTTCGGTTTGTTCCAGCAATAATTTCAAATCATGTAAATCATGACCAGTGATGATAATGAATGGTCCTTTTTCAATGGCTAAGGGAACTTCAGTTGGTACTGGGGTGCCATAGGTTTCGGTGTTAGCTTTGTCCAGCAGGGCCATACATGCCAGGTTCACAGTTCCAGTTTCCAGAACCAGTGGCAGTAATGCATCCATGCCCAGATCAGAACCAACAGCAGCTAATGCTTTGTAGAAGAAGGCATCAACGACAGGGTCGGTATAGCCTAAAATTGCAGCATGGTGTGCATAGGCAGCGACGCCTTTGATACCTAGCAGGATCAAAGTTTTTAATGAACGGATGTCTTCATTGTCATCCCATAATTTTGCCATATCGTAATCTTCAGCAGCAGGATCCAGACCGGCTTTCATCTTGTCCACACAGTCAACCATGATTTTCAAGCTTTCTTCGTCAAAGCTGACATTGGTAACGGTGGTGAATAAGGCTTTTTTGATACAAGCATCAGTGGCTTCAGTAGCTGCTGTTTTTTCAACGGCTTTAGCCAGTCCAATACATGCGCCGACTAACTTATCCTGGAGACCGGCAACTGGTGGTGTTTTACCACAGACACCGCTGACCTCACATCCGGTTCCTTTGGCAGTTTGTTCACATTGAAAACAAAACATATCTTTCATCTTTTACCTCTCTCGTAACTTTATTTGTTAACCCGTATCAACGGGGAATAACCTTTTGTAAAACTACTTTTCTTATTAAACTACCCATATATAATGAGGAATAATCATTTTATCGATTAATTTTATTATTTTACACACACAAGAATATAATTTAATCGTATTCACTGTTGAATAATATCTGCTTAGTTGATTATTATTCCGGGCTGTTGCGTTTTTCAAAACTGACGATGACATAATAATACTACATGTTTTTCCTTTTGGCAGTTGCAAATGCAACATAAATTAAAAATAATTAATTATTTCTGCTGACTTTTATTGAAAAATTATATTGATATAGAACTCCCATCTGTTATTCTGAAATTAATTGTGATATGATTTATTTATCTAAGTTAAATTAAGTTAAGTAGTAACCATAAGAAAAGAGGAATACCATGAGCCTGAAAATGAGCAACCTGCTGGACATTGAGAAATACCTGTTGCTGGAACTGGTTTATTTTCATTTGCCACCGCAATACAAAAATCGGATTAGCCGGGAAACCCCGATGAAGCTCGATGAATACATCGATCTGATGGAGCAGTGCGGCTATTCGACATATCCGGGTTTTATCAGTCGCTCAGAGCACGGGTTTCAGTACAAAAAACGCCGGCAGGCTCATTTCAAGCGGATTTATGCATCCAGCGATAATCTGGATGGTGTGGTGATCACTGGTTATGTCAACGATAATTATGGTCCTTACGGCAACACCGACGATAAAAATAAAACCAGCTTTGTGGGCATCGCCCTGGCAGATCGTGAAAATAACGGGACGGTGATTTTTAGTGGCTGTGAACAGATGAATCCCACCAGCATAGTGCTTGACTGGGGCGGCTGTCTGATTGCGTCACTGGGAATTGTCACCGCCCATCACCATAAAGCCATCGATTTTTACGACCGGTACATGGCCGGAATTCTGGGCGAACGCAATGTTCTCGGGCATTCCAAAGGCGGCAATCTGGCCACCTATGTTTATATCAACCGCCTTGATGAAAACACCAATGCCTATTGTGTCAATGCCCAGCCCTATTGCTGGTATACCATGACTGAAACTCAGAAAGAAGCCTTGAAAACAGACCGGTTTGAGTATATTGTCCATGCCAATGATCCTACCAGAAAGGCCAGCTATGTATCTTATATCAGCCGAACTGCCCCCCTGAACCGCTACGCGGCCCAGCGTTTTATTGACATTCACGGCTTTGCCGAGGTGAATTTTGACGAATTCGGAAATCTTGAAGGCGCCCGGGTCATCCGGGAAACTGTCAGCCAGTTGAAATCCCGGTTTTTCAGCGACTATGCGGCTGAAAAGCGTCTGACCCATGATGAATGTATGGTGCGTTTCCAGGAAAAGCTTACCGAAATAACCTCATTACCGCGATTATTTAGCACCACTTTGGATGAGATCCTGTTGGTAACCGAAGCCCGGGCGGCGATTATCTGGTTCAAAGATGAAGACGACCGGGGCCCCTTTATTTATCCACTGATCATCAAGAGTCCTGGAGCAGCGGATCTCTATCAGCTGAAACTGCGGCCGGGACAGGGAATTGCTGCCCAATCCGTCTTTGAGGGATTACCGCTATATATCAAAGATTCCCGACAATACCGGCTGCCAGTTGGAAGTCTGAACCAGGCCATGGGTCTGACTATCACCTCAGAAATTGCGGTGCCCCTGGGGATTGACGAAGCAGAAGTTTTTGGCGCTCTGGAACTGGTCAACAAACTGGATGGCGTCTTTTCGCTGGAAGATTTTGCCCTGGTAAATGACATGACCCTGACGATGCTGGATCTCTTTAAAAAATCCGGTCAATCACTGGATAATTACCGGGATTTTTCGCTATTGCAGATCCGTAAAGGTGGTAAGCGAACTTTTGCGGTGGAAAAAAACGGCTTTGCGGAAAAAGTCTTTGCATCTCCAGCTGAAAAGAATGCCTTTCTTAAAAAAATCTCGGGCCTGTCATTAGAACCCAACGAACGGCTGATTTTTAACCGGATCACTTTTACCAGGGATAAACAGGAACAGCTAAAACGGTTACGCAAGCAGGAGTATGCCATAATCTTTGAGAATGCCCATCTGCGCTATGCCAAAACCCGGGTCAGTACGGTGTTGATTGCGGTGCTGCTCCAGCTCCGGGAGAACCGGGTAAATCTGAACACAGTGGCTAAAATGATGGGACTTCATGACAAACTTAAAACCCGGATCAACGATCTTACCGATGCCGAATACACTCGGCTGGAATATGGCATGGCCCGGATCCGGCGGCCTAAATTGGTTATTGTCAACACCCCACCCCGGGGACTCAACCCAGCTACTTATCGGGTTATGTGCAACCGGCTGAAAAAAGACTGTCAAAAGAAAGCAATCACGGCGATTGTTTTGCGAATAAATGAAGAAACCTCAGAGGTGTAAAATGATAAATCTGGAAATACCCGGTCACGAACCCATCATGGTGGAGCATGTGACTTTTGATTATAATGGCACCCTGGCGGTGGATGGCTATCTGGTGGAGGGGCTCAAAGAAAGACTGGTAGCGTTGGCGGAGCGAGGGGTAGCGGTGCATATTCTCACCGCCGATACATTTGGCCTGGTGCGTGAGCAATGTCAGGATCTACCGGTGACGATTGAGATTTTTTCAAAGGACAATATTTCAAAAAAGAAAAAGTCCTTTGTGGAGGTAATCGGCGGAGCGACTAACATCGCCATCGGCAATGGTAACAATGACCGGGAAATGTTTGCTGAAAGCCGGCTGGCCATAGTAGTGATGGGAACAGAAGGCTGCTGTGTGAATTCGCTGCTGGCGGCGGATATTGTGGTGAACAGCCCGCTGGATGCCCTGGATCTGTTGCTGAACACTGATCGGGTGGTCGCTACCCTGCGAACCTGAAAACAGAATTGCGAGCCTTGAATGATTTTTGAAGAACGAAAACAAGACCTGAAAAGTGCTGAGCGCATTTCCAGATCTCATAAAAAAGAAAACTTAAGCATTAAACTTGACAATCGGAGCTGGTGGGGTTCGAAATTATTGACAGACTTTCTGCCCGCAGTTTAAGCAGAATTTTGAATCGGCGGCCAGCGTCGCACCGCAGTTGGTGCAGTGCAGGGCATCAGTCTGTTTGAACCCGCATTCCGGGCAAAACTTGGAGTGGGCGGGAATCATGGATTTGCAGTGACTGCAAACCATGGTGTCCTGATGAATAGCAGCCTGGGACTGGCTTGGGCCCATTTTCATGGCATCTTCATCTTCCACAAAATCCAATATGCTTCCTACAAGACCATGATGGTGATCGTGTTTGCGAGAATCGTTGTCATCGTATGAACGGCTCATGTTTTACACCTCTTATAATTATAGAATGATCGCTAATTGCGAAACGAAATACCAAATATTTTTTATTCGACATTTATCAATTTCACAATGCGTTGTTACAGAACAAATATTAATTATAATGTATATTTTTTTCAGTATATTGTAAAGGCGTAAAATCAGAATCGTAAAAAATACGCCATTAACCGGTTGAGTTATCTCTGCAATATCGTTAATTTAAAGATAAAAGGGGTAATGGGTAAATCGAGACTATTAAACAGCTGAGATTTTCACGATACTTACATAATTGCAAATCACTTAGAAAAAAGGAGAAGTCAAGATGAGAGAAGATTATATCAGCTATCAGGGCAAGAAAATATGGTATTCAGTTTACGGCGAGTCGTTGCAGCAAACGCCGCTTCTAGTGGTTCATGGTGGACCAGGATTTTTGAGCATCCCGGATGTGATTGCTGATTTCAGTGACGATCGGCCGGTGTATTTCTATGATCAGTTGGGCAGCGGAAACTCGGATCAGGCTGATGATAAAAATGATTATTCCCTGGAATATTTCGTCACCGAGCTGGATGCGGTGATTCAGGGCTTACAGCTCAGTGAGGTGATCTTGCTGGGGCTATCCTGGGGATGCGGACTGATTGCCACCTATATGTTGGACAAGCAGCCACAGTTTGTTACAGCGCTGATTCTTTCTGCGCCCTATCTGAGCACCCCGTTGTGGGAAGAATGTGCCATCGAAAACATTTCAAATCTGCCCGAAACGATGCAGAAGATCATTGTTGAAGCCGAAAAGAATCAGGAATTTGGCGCCGACTATGAGTTGGCCACTGGCGTTTATTACGGGAAATACCTCTGTCGCCTGGATCCCTGGCCGGATAGCGTAATGGCGTCATTTGGTAAACTCAATATGGATGTTTACTTAACCATGTGGGGCCCCAGCGAATTCACGGTCAACGGAAAACTGAAGCAGTTTGACCTGATGCCCCGGCTCCACGAAATTACAGTGCCGGTGCTTTTGACCTGTGGCGACAACGATGAAGCTGGGGTTAAAATGGTGAAGGATTTTCAAATGGCCTTTCCCCAAGGCTCGATGGCGGTGATACCCGGCGCGGCCCATCTCCATCATATTGAACAGCCGCTCATTTATAAAACTATCGTCAGTGAGTTTTTAAAAGATAAGTAGTACCTTGCAATTACGAAAGTAAATCAGGGCAAATCATCGTTTAAAAAAATGTTGACGGTTTCATTCTCCCTATGCTATGATCTAGGCAACGAGGAGATAAAATGAGTTGGATTGATTTTTCAGAATTTCAGGTTATTCCTTCCATTCGCAGGCTGGGTGATCTGGAAATTGCCCTAAACAGTAATGCTCAGGTGATTTTGCTCACCGAAGCCCATATTGCCAATTTGCAGGAGCTGGTCAAACTGGTTCACACTAAAGATAAAAAGGCGTTGGTCAATCTGGAGTTGCTGGGTGGTTTTGGGAAAGATCATGTAGGCATGAAACTATTAAAAAACTATTACCATGTCGATGGGGTCATGTCAACCGACAGCGGCAAGCTGGGGATGGCAAAACAATGTGGTCTGGTGACCTGTCAGCGATTTTTCCTCCATGATTCGCGATCTTTTGAGACTGCGCTTAAAATTATTGAGTGTTCCCGGGTTGATGGAGCCGAGCTGTTGCCGGCGATTATGGCCCTGGATTGTTATCAAACACTGACGGCAGTGGCAAAAATACCCTTATTGGCCGGCGGCTTTATCCGCGATCGGGAGATGATGGAAAAGATCAAAAGCTGTGGTTTTAAAGGCTTGACAGTCAGCGACAAGTCACTGTGGTAGCATGGCGATGAATTTATAATAAAACAAAATAGAATGTGCCGGATGGTAATTGTGTGAGTCCTGCTTAATAAATGTGATGAAATGTCGCATTTATTAAGCAGGACTTTTTTTCTGAGAAATGGGGGTATTCAGGAAGGTAAACTAAGCGTATCATCATCCTATTGTCGAGGGGCGACCTATTCGCCCGGAAATATTGAACAAAAAATCGTTTGAAATTAAAAAAATAAATTGGAGGTTACAAAATGGGAAAATATTTACTGGGTCTGGACAATGGCGGCACCATGATTAAGGCCGCGCTGTATGATTTAAAAGGCAATGAGGTCGCTATTTCCAGTTCCAAAACTGCGATGTATCAACCGCAGCCGGGCTTCACCGAGCGTAACGTGGAAGAAATGTGGCAGGCTAATGTCAAAGCCATCAAAGGGGTGATCGCCAAAGCCGGCATCGACGGCGGCGAGATTATCGGGCTTTCCGCCACCGGTCATGGCAACGGCCTCTATCTGGTCAGGGCCGATGGCACTCAGACCACCAACGGGATGATCTCCACCGATGTCCGGGGCCGGGAATACGTTATCAAATGGCAGAACGACGGCACCCACGACAAGATCTTGCCAAAAACGATGCAGAGCGTTTTTGCCGGACAGCCCACCACCCTGCTACGCTGGTTTATGGATCATCAGCCCGAGGTGCTGGAAGAAACCCGCTGGATTTTTATGTGCAAAGACTACATCCGTTTCCGCTTAACTGGAGAAGCCTATGGGGAAATAGCCGATATGTCCGGTTCCAGCCTGATGAATGTCCGGGACGTAAAATACGACCGGGAGCTGCTGGCCGATATGGGGCTGGAAAGTATTTATGATAAACTGCCACCGCTGCGGTATTCCGGCGAAGTCTGCGGCACCATCACCAAAGAAGTAGCCGCACTGACCGGTCTGGCCGAAGGCACCCCGGTGGCCGGGGGCTGTATGGATATTCATGCCTCGGCGATGGCTGTGGGGATCACGGACGAAGACAAAATGTGCGTGGTAGCCGGGACCTGGAGCATCAATGAATATATCAGTAAGAAACCGGTGGTGGACAAGGACCTGTTTATGACCTCCATTTATCCGATCCCCGGCTATTGGATGATCCTGGAAGGCAGCCCGACCTCAGCCAGCAATCTGGAATGGTTTTTAACCGAAATCCTCCGGGATATTGACCTGAAAGAGCAGGATGTCTATGAGTATTCCAACAATTGCGTCAACTGTGTCGCAGATGAAGATTGCGGTGTGGTTTTTCTGCCGTTTCTCTATGCCAGCAATGTCAACATCAACGCCAAGGCCTGTTTTGTCGGGCTGTCCAGCTACCACAACCGGGATAATATGCTGCGAGCCGTTTATGAAGGGATTGTTTTCAGTCACAAGTATCATATTGAAAAGTTATTGAAATATCGGAAAGCACCCAAGAGTATCCGGATTGCTGGCGGAGTGGCCAAATCCCGGGTTTGGGTGCAGATGTTTGCCGATATTCTGCAGGTGCCCATTGAAGTCACCGAATGTACAGAACTAGGGGCCTTGGGTGCGGCCATCTGTGCCGGGGTCGCCACTGGCGCTTACGAAAGCTTCAAGGCGGCTTCGGACGTGATGGTGGAAATCGCCTTTACCGCGGTTCCCAACCCCGATAAGCGGGCCATGTACGAAAAGAAGTACAACCGCTACCTGAAGGTCATCAATGCCCTGGATGGGATCTGGGACGAGTATTAAGATCAGTTCAGCTGAGCTTTGATGTCGATATGTAACTAAAAGATACAACGACGAAAACAGGTACCGACCAATTGTTAATCTGTTGTTTGCTGCGGGATCGGACAGGTTTATCAACCTGTTCGCCCCGATGCAAACAACATGATGTAACAATTGTCGGTACGGTTCGTTGTTTTAGTCTAAGAATTATTCTAATAAACATCAAAGCAAGTTACTGGTTAGGATGGTTAAGTGAAGATAGGAGAATAAAATGGATTTGAAATTAACAGGAAAAAACGCCATCATCACCGGAGGTTCCCGGGGGGTGGGCCGGGCGATTGCCCTGGGATTGGCAGCGGAAGGAGTCAATGTGGTAGTCACAGCCCGAAAATCGTCGAAAGAATTATTGGAAGTGGTGGAAAAAGCCAAATCGTTGGGGGCAAAAGCATATCCTTTGGGGGCGAACATGAATAATGCCGATGATGTGGGGCTGATGATGAAAGAAGCTGAAGCACTGTTGGGCGATCTGGATATTCTGATCAACAACGCCGGAATCTGGCTGACCGGTTGGATTCAGGATATCCCCTTATCGGATTGGCAAGAGACCATGGATGTGAATCTGACGGCACCCTTTCTGACCTCTCAATATTTTGCCCAGTCCAATCTGGCCAAGCAGCGCCCCGGGCGGATCATCAACATCAATTCCCAGGCGGCCTTTAACGGCTCCACCACCGGCCATGCTCACTACGCTGCCAGCAAAGCCGGGATGGTGGCCCTGACCATTTCGATGGCCCGGGAACTGTCATCTCAGGGGATCACGGTCAATGGCATTGCCCTGGGGGTGGTGGATACCGACATGATCCGGGACAACATCGAAGCCAACCCCGGTTATTATGAAAGCCGGATTCCCATCGGCCGGGTGGCTCAGCCGGAAGACATCGCCAACATCGTCGTCTTTATGGCCTCGGAACCGGCATCTTATCTTACCGGCACCACCATCGACGCCACCGGTGGAATGCTGATGCGGTAAATCAGTAGCGAAGCTCACGGAACTTAATTATGCCATTCACACCATTAACGAAAGGAAATCACATGAATCATTATGACATCATCATCATTGGCGGTGGTATTACCGGTACGGCCATTGCCCGTGAATGTTCAAAATATCAATTGACGGTGGCCCTGCTGGAGCGGGGCACCGATATCGGGATCGGGGCCACCAAAGGAAACGGCGGGGTGGTTCACCCGGGTTATGATCCCACCCCGGGGAGTCTGAAAGCGAAGATCAATGTCCGCGGCGCCAATCTTTATCCGCAGCTGGCCAGGGACCTGAACTTCGGCATGATCAATCCGGGGATCTTCGTGATCGGCTTTAGCGATGCCGATGAAGCGGTGTTAAAACGCAAGCTGGAATGTGGTATCAAAAACGGCGTTAAAGATCTGGCCATCATCGACGCCAAGCAGATGCGCAACCGCGAGCCCCATCTGGCTACTGACGCCCGGCATGCGCTTTATGCCCCCACGGCCACCGTGGTTGATCCCTTTGAGGTGGCCATCGCCTTTGCTGAAAATGCCAAAGCCAACGGCGTCGAGATTTTGACCAGTCAGCCGGTCACCGCGATTGAAAAAAGAGTGGACGGCAATTTTCTGCTGAACACCCCCGAACAGCAATTTAGCTGCTCTTATATCGTCAACGCCGCCGGCAACCATGCCGATGAGGTGGCCAGACTGGCCGGGATTGCCGAATACCAGATGAAACCGCGCCATGGCGATCTGCTGGTGCTGGATAAGGATATGGTCAATAAGCCCCAAACGGTGATGTTTCCCTGTCCCGGGCCGGACACCAAAGGGATTGCCTGTATTCCCACAGTGCATGGCAATACCATCGTTGGTTCCACGGCTACGATGATGGATGACAAGGAAGCCGTTGACAATTATGCGCCTGGGATTCAGGCTCTGATTGACGGGGTCCATAAGATCTTGCCGGAACTCGACGCCGGTAAGATCATCCGCACCTTTGCCGGGTTGCGGCCGGTGGTGCTGGACAACAACAATGATTTTTACATTGCCGAATCCCAGACTGTCAAAGGCTTTATCCACGCTGCCGGTATTCAGTCGCCGGGGGTTGCCTCGGCCCCGGCCATTGCTGAACAGGTCCGGGATCTGCTCGATAATGCCGGTCTTGAAATGAAACCAAAACTGGATTACAATCCGTATCGGGAGAAAAAGACTGTTATTGCTGATTTGTCCATTAACAAGCAGGATGAGCTGATTCATCACAATCCCGCCTATGGTCGGATTGTCTGTCGCTGTGAAACCGTGACCGAGGGTGAAATCATCGCCGCCATTCACGGAGCGATTCCGGCCCATACTCTGGATGCGGTAAAACGCCGAACCCGGGCCGGGATGGGCCGCTGTCAGAGCGGCTTCTGCCAGTACAAGGTCATTGCCATTTTGAGCCGGGAGCTGGGGCTGCCGGTTTCTGACATCTGTCTGGAAGACCGGGGCTCGCGACTGCTCTGCGGACTGGTCAAGGGAGGTGCGAAATGAAACAGTTAAAATATGATGTCGTCGTCATCGGCGGTGGCCCAGCCGGCATGGCGGCGGCTCTCAAAGCCAAAGAAAAGGGCGCCACCGTCGCCATCATCGAACGCAACGACGAACTGGGGGGGATTCTCAATCAGTGCATTCACAGCGGTTTTGGTCTCAGTTATTTCAAGCAGGAGCTCACCGGACCGGAATACGCCGAGCTGTTTATCAATCAGGTGGCGGCGGCCGGTATTGACGTCTATTTAAAAACCATGGTCATCGATTTGACCCCGGAGCGCGAGGTGAAAGCGATGAACGAAGACGGTATGCTGGTTCTTGCGGCCGGGGCAATTGTGCTGGCCATGGGCTGCCGCGAACGGACCCGGGGGGCCATTAAGATTCCCGGCTCAAGGCCAGCTGGAGTGCTTACCGCCGGGCTGGCCCAGCGCTATGTCAACATCGAGAACCGTAAACCAGGAGAACGCATTGTCATTCTCGGTTCCGGCGATATTGGCTTGATCATGGCCAGGCGGCTGACCCTAGAAGGGATGCAGGTTTTAGGCGTTTACGAGTTGATGCCCTATGCCAACGGACTATACCGGAACATCAAAAATTGCCTGGACGATTTTGATATCCCGCTGCATTTGTCAACTACGGTAACGAATATCATCGGCCACCCTCATCTGGAAGCCATCGAAGTGGCCCGGGTGGATGAAAATCTGGCCGTGATCGAAGCAACCCGGGAAGTGATCGCCTGTGATACCCTGTTGCTGTCGATTGGGCTGATTCCTGAAAATGAGCTGTCCCAGAAATCGGGGATCAGCCTGAATCCGCGAACCAACGGCCCGCTGGTTAACGAAGATCTGGCCACCGACCAACCGGGAATTTTTGCCTGCGGAAACGTCCTCCATGTCCATGATCTCGTCGACAACGTGACGCTGGAAGCCGAACAGGCGGGAGATGCAGCCGCGGCCTACGCGCTGGAGCAAAAGGCTGTGGCAACGGTCAGTGAAACCAGACCGGCCGAAAATAAAGCAACCATCACAATCGGTCCCGGAGAAAATGTCGGCTATACCGTGCCAGCAAAAATGACCGTCCCGTCGCCAAAGGAAATCCGAATTTTATTCAGGGTCCGAAGACCCTTAGAACAGGCCGCTGTTGTGATTCAAGCTGGCACAAAAATCCTCTATCAGGGCAAACCCCGTGCTTTTAAGCCCAGTGTGATGGAAGCGGTGGTGATAAAGCCAGAGGAAATAAATGGGCTTAATGGTACCGAACAAACGATAACCGTATCAGTCCGGGAGGTGAAATAATGCGTCAGGAGCAGCAAGAAATTAAAATGAACAAGAACGTAATCAATAAAACTGACATAAAAGTCTGCTGCACCACCTGTCCCCAGGAATGCGTCATGACGGTTCATCTAAAAAAGGGGATTCTGGACAGTGTGGAGGGAGAAGGCTGCAAAAGAGGTAAAAAATTTGCGCAAAAGGAGATCACCACACCAGAAAGAACATTAACCAGTACGGTTATGGTAGAATGTGGAGACGAAGCTTGTCTGCTGCCAGTGAAAACAGCCGCCCCGATTCCTAAAAAAGATATGGCTCTGGCGATGAATGTCATCCGCAAAACGAGGCTCACTGGGCCCTGCCTGATGGGGGATGTAGTGATCCCGAACATCTGCGGTACCGGGGTGGATGTGGTGGCCTGCCGGAGTATCAAGGAGGAAAAGAATGCGTGTTAATCTGACGACTATTTTAAAGCGGGCTCAGACTCAAGGAAAAGGGGTGGGAGCCTTTAATACCCCCAATCTGGAAAGCGTCCAGGCGGTGATCGCAGCGGCCGAAGCCCTGAACCAGCCAGTGATCATCATGCATGCTCAGATCCATGAGAGTCTGATTCCGCTGGAAGTCATTGGCCCGGTGATGATTCGGCTGGCCGACCAGGCCCAGGTGGAGGTCTGCGTCCATCTCGATCATGGCGAAGACCTGGGCTATCTGCTTCACGCCATGAAAATGGGTTTCACCTCGGTGATGTATGACGGTTCCCGTCTGCCCTACGCGGAAAATCTGACCAACACCCGGGAAATTGTCCGGGTGGCCCATTATCTGGGCGTCTCGGTGGAAGCCGAGCTGGGCCGGGTGCTGCGGCCGGAAGGTGGCGGGGCTGCTGATCCCGAGGAAAAAGATCTGACCCCGGCAGCATGCTATACCGATCCCGAGACGGCCAAAGCTTTCGTGGCGGCCACCGGGGTGGACGCTCTGGCTATTGCTTTTGGCACTGCCCACGGCGTTTACGAGGCCGAACCCTGTCTCGATTTTGAGCGGATCGCCGCGATTCATCAGCGGGTCGACGTCCCGTTGGTGATGCACGGCGGTTCTGGGGTCAGTGCCGCTGACTTCCGCAAAGCCATCGGGGTTGGGATAACGAAGATCAATTATTTTACCTATATGTCGCTGGCCGGGGGTCGGGCCATCAAAGCCTATTATGATCAGAACCCCGGCCGGGAGCTGCGCTACGACGAAATCGCCGAGATCGGCCGGGTGGCGATGCAGGCTGATGTGGAAAAGGCCATGAAAGTATTCGGGGCTAAAGGCGGCTTATCTAATGGCCTCCGGTTTATTCGCGGAAATAATTAATATCGACACAATCGATATAAAAAAATCCATTTGATTTAATGACCACAGTTGTAAAAACGATGGTCTCATATCAAATGGATCAATGCTCATAGCGAACTTATACATAAAATTTGTCTGAATGGAATGTGAAACAAAAGCAAAAAAAATCAGTCGTTATTTTTTTCCATCTGAATCGGCCATAAAATTATGCATATCGGCAGCATTGTTTTTGGCCAGATCTTCGGCATCGCTATAAATGCCGTCATCGGTGTCTTTAAGTGCTTTTTCTTGTTCCGCTAATTCGCCAGCTTGTGTATAAACACCATCTGTTTGATTGGGTGTTTCTGGAGAGTATCTTATCTGCTTGTCAATTATGGGGTTGTGACCGTCTGGATCAGCCATGAATGTGTGCGTATCTTTGTGACTCGATTTAACTGCTCCTTCAGGTTCACCATAAATAGGATTTTCACCATTGCCAAGATTTCTTTCTTTTTTCTCAAGTTCCTCGGCATTGCCATAAATGCCCTTTTTTTCATTATCCATTTTTTTACCTCCTGAAAATTATTATTTTGATTAAAACGAATGATGTGGTTGTTTTAATCGTTTTGATAAATGAACAGGATCAGTTTTATTTTGGAAGGTGATTCAGGTCTTTTGTAAAGCCGATCATATCCTTGTATTTTATTACCCCCTGAACAAGGACTCAAACATAATTCAAGAATATTAAGAAATAAATAAAAGGCCAACCTGAAATGAGTAGTTCAGGTTGGCCAAAGAAGAAGAAAATTTATATCAGCAAAATCACTTTCGCTAGATATCTTAGCTAAATGACGGGCTCCAGTTCAGGTACTACTGGGTCTGGAGTCAGTTCGACAACCGGGGTTTCAGCGACAGGATCAGTGGTGCCATCATCAACCGGAGTTTCGGTGACAGGATCAGTGGTGCCGTCATCAACCGGAGTTTCGGTCGCCGGGTCGGTGGTTTCGTCAACCGGTACATCAACATCGATGATTTCATTGTCGCTGTCATAGGTTACATCCAGGTTCAGGATTTCAGCCAGCAGATCCAGGGGAATGAAGGTGCGGCCGCAGGTTACCTGGACTCGACCGGTGATGTCCACTGGGGTGCCATCGATAGTGGCGGTGACGCCAGCAGCGGTGATTTCGATCACGGCAGTGTCTTTGGTGATGGTCAGCGTTTTGGTTTCTTCATTAAAGACCACTTCGGCCTCCAGTTTTTCGGTGATGACCTTAACTGGAACCATAATGTCGCCGCCTTTGATGTAAACCGGAGCATCAAATTTAATCAGCTGATTGTTGATGGTAACGCTACCGGCATCCAGAGCTTTGGCGTCTTCCATCATCTTTTCAATCAAGGCCGAAACACTTTCAAACTGGGCCAGTTCTTCATCAGTATACATGGTTTTCACCACCATATAGCGTTGGTTGATGATCTGTTTGAGCTGTGACTGGAGTCCGGCCAGCTCGGTTTTGAGACTGTCCAGCTCGGCTTGCAGCGCTGCTGCACCGGCAGTGTCACCAGCAGCCAGGAGGGCTGCCATTTCGTCTTCCAGGGCGTCTTTTTCTTCAGCTAAAACGCTCTTCTGTTGAGTCAGCTCTTTTTTCTGTTCATTCAGTTCCTGCTTGAAGACCTGTTGGGGTTTGGCCGGTTTTTTAACCGGTGTGGTCACTTCTTCGGTGGTCCCATCTTCAATTGGCTCGGTAACCGGTGCAGTAACGGTAGTGTCAGTGCTGTCGGTAATGCCGGTTTCAACCGGGACTACCACCGGTTCAGGAACCGGAGCAGGGGCGACAACGATATCCTTTTTAGGAGACGCGTTGCCATTGCTTTTGTCTGAATTCTTTGGCGCAGCCAAAGCAGTTGCTGGTGCGGAAAGCGCCAGCGCCAGGACCAAAACGAGAATTAATCTTTTTTTCATAAAAAGACTCCTTTCTTGCTGATCTCCATAAAAAAACTGTATGCCTAATAAGGCATACAGTATCATAAACTGCGCCCTCTTCGGCAACCCGGCTGTCTTAGCAAAATGCCTTAGACCCGTGGCTTTGCGTCCCTGACTTTCATCAGGTTTGCTATTATCGGAGATGTTATTGTTTACATTGTAAAGCAGATGGCTGCTGATTGCAAGGGAAAATTCAATTTTTTGAATATTCCTGATCGACTTCGCTGTTTTGACTCAAAACAACTGGTTTACAGCTTTTTCGGAGCGGTTTTGCTTAAATGAAACTGAAAACAGTTGAGCCCTTAATCGTTGGCGGCGGTCTGACACCGGTTTGACACAGATCCATATTATCATGAGCTCATAAAAATAAAAGACGCAGCGAAGCGACTAACCGTTTTGCAGACGCCTAAAAAATCATAAGGAGATGTGTAAAATGAAACGTTTATCAAAATTATTGACCGTCCTGCTGCTGGCTTTCACCTTGGTGGGTTCGATGGGCGCTGTGATGGCGGAGGGCAATGACTTCGGTTCGGCCGGAGCGCTGGCTGATGAAAATCTGACCCTGGCGGAAATGCTGACCTATGCGATTCAGGATGAATACGCTGCCGAAGCTGAATATGCCAAAATCATTGAAACTTACGGTGCGGTTCGACCATACACCAACATTGTCAAGGCTGAAGCCAAACACATTGCTTCACTGACACCACTTTTTGAAGCGAACAACTTGGCAGTTCCGGTTAACGACGCAGCCAGCCGGCTGGTATTGCCCGCATCACTGAACGAAAGCTATGCCATCGGTGTCCAGGCTGAGATTATGAATATTGATATGTACAACCGTTTTCTGGCCGAGGAATTACCAGACTCTGTCCTCACCGTCTTTGAATCACTGAAGAAAGCATCCGAAAGCCATCTGGTAGCATTTCAGCGTAAAGTCAGATAATAAAACTTTAGTACAATTAAACGCGAACAAAAAAAGAGCACCGTCTTCAAGCGGTGTTCTTTTTTTAAATTTACGCAGGGTTGGCAAAATTAGTTTTGTTGGCGCAGAATCGTATTACGGCCGGATTTTTTAGCCTGGTAGAGGAGCCGGTCGGCGGTTTCAATCAGTTCACTGATGCTGTTGTGATCCCATTCGGCGATTCCGCCGCTGATGGTCAGATCAACAGAATCATGATAAAAGCGGGTATCTTTGATTTTGATGCGGATCCGTTCGGCAATCCGATAGCCCTGATCGAGGGTGGTGTCCGGCATCACAATCAAAAACTCTTCACCGCCATAGCGCCCCAGAAAATCGGTCTTGCGCAGGTTTTCCATCATGATCCGTACGGTTTCCACCAGGACCTCGTCTCCGGCCTGATGGCCGAAGCGGTCGTTGATGGATTTGAAATGATCCAGGTCGATCATAATCACGGTGAAGGTGGCATAAAGCAAGGGTGTATTGGCGTGGATATGTTCCAGAATAGTGAAGATATTGCCGCGGTTGCAGGCCCCGGTGAGGGCGTCGGTAGTGGATTGCTGCAGCAAAATCGATTCCTGTTTTTTCAGGTTAAGGTTGGATTCCTCCAGTTTTTTGAGGATCTTCTTGGTTAAGCTGATATCTTTGGCGTTCAAAATGTAGCCGATGATGGCCTCATCTTCGCCCCGAAAAGCTGAGATCGAGGCGATTACACTGGTTTTCTGGCCGCCTTCTTTGACCATTGTTCCTTCCAGATTTTCCAGATGGGGGCTGAGGTCCAGTTTTATTTGGAGTTCGCGCAGGGTAAAACTGCTGTCAAAAAGGATCGCTATGGGCTGGCCGAGGATATCGTCGCAGGGTTGACCCAGAAAAAGCCGGGTATACTGGTTGATCCGGCGGATCTTCAGATCCTGGTCCATAATGATCAGGATATCGCCCACCGAATCGATGACGTTTTCCAGATACTTTTTCGTCACCAGGGTGGACTTCAGTTTCTGGGACAGATCGTTGAAGGACTGGGCTAACTGGCCCATCTCGTTCGTTCCGGTGACTGGCATTTCAAAATCCAGATTATCACCGGTAACCGTTTTAATCCGGTTAGTCAAGCGGATCAGCGGTTCAGTGAGAGTGCGGGTCACCAGAAAATAAATCAGCAGTAGGCTGAACACAGTGTAGGCCAGAAAGACCAGCATCGTGGAGATCCGGGTGCCGTTTATCTGGCTGATAATGGCATCGTAATTGTAGCTGATGGCTATGACCTTCTGGGAGTCGTTCATGCCGCCGGGAAAGGTGTTCACATAAATGTATTCCTGCTTCAGAAGCTCATCATTACCAAAGACCGAGTGATCGACACCGCTGCTAATGACCGTGTCGATGATGGCGATTCGGGATTCATCGTTTTCCATCTCGTCACTGCCCAGAATGATATGGTGTTTGTCATAAACTTTAATCCCGGCAATAAAGGGATTGGTTTGCCGGGCCGCCGCTTCCAAGTCAGTGTAGTTGAGCTGAGTGACGTATTGAGAAAGAGCCCCTGGGGAGATGCCCACCTCCAGCACATAGCGATGGTCTGCCGTCGGGATATAGCCCCATTTGCGGAGCTCCCCGGTTTTAAGGTCAGTAGTGACATGGGAGATTTCCGGGTCATGGCCCAGCCGCAGTGCGGTGAGAGTCTGGTAAAAATCCGGCACGGTTTTAAAATCGATGCCCAGGGCTGAGGGGAAGGTGGTGCGGATGATTACCCCGTTTTCATCGATGATATAAAGATCCAGATTACCCTGGAATGACTGCTTGATAGCCTCCAGATCAATGTTTGAGACATCGCCGCCCCGGGTTTCGTATGCGGAATTAAACTGCTGGAGGCTCTCGGCCATCATGTCATCGTAATAGGTGGACACCAGCTCATAGCTCTTTTCGGTGCTGATGATGGTGTCGACAATGTTGATCCGGGACTGGTTGACAGCCAGCTGGGTATTGTTCAGGATGCCATTTCGGATGCTGTTGTAATTGATCACCGCAAAAAGAAAATAGATGGGCGTGATGATGCAAACAAGCAAAATCATCACCGAATATTTGATGGAAAGATTGCTGAATTTCATGGTTACCTTCCTTTCCAGATGATAGCGGATGTAAAAAGAGCCGGTTAAGCGGAGCGACCGGTACCGGACCGGATAGCATCACAGGCTTCTCGAATGATAATAAAAGAATTATAACATAAATACCCATTTTGTGATTAATTATGAAAGAGATTGTAAAAATTAGTGCAGGAAGATAAGTACGATCAGAAGAAAGCCATACAGTGGCGCAAGCTTAAAAAAGCCGACGGTGCTAAAGCAGCTGCGGCTTTTATGAGGGTAAAATTGGAAAATTGCGGGTTGCAATTACAAAGAAATCCGGGTAAACTTCTCGATGGGGGCAGACAGATTTTGACATTTCTTTTTATAGGGCGAATGTTTGAGATTAAACTCCGTGGCCAGGATCAGGCTATCCAGTTCTTCCACGCAGGCAATTGAACCGTCATGATATTTCAGCGACTGGTACAGATTGTTGCCGACCAGACAGTCAGACAGAGCCCGGTGGGCATTGGTATTCTGGATGGCACATTTTTCACACAGTGATGTCAGTTGATGATTGAGTACCGATCGCTGCCGTTCTCTAAATAATTCCCGAATATCGATAAAATCATTGGTCAGATCATGGCCGATATTGGTTTTACAATGATCATACAAAAAATTCACATCTGAATTAACTTTATGGCCAATTAAAATATTGTTGCCAATAAAAGAAACGAAAGCATCCAAAACCTCAACAATGGGACTGGCATCAGTGAGCATGTGATTGGTGATGCCAGTCAAATTGGTTATATAAGAACTGATGGGGTTCTTTGGTTTGATCAGCATCTGAAAGACGGAGGCGATTTTATTGTCACGGACCTTAACAGCACCGATCTCAATGATTTCGCAGTTTCGGGGACTGAATCCAGTGGTTTCGATATCGATAATGACGTAATTATCCGGAAATTCAATCAGGCTGTTGCCCTTTTTTTCTCTAAGTGTTCCATATTTATTCATTGACTTCTCCTAACAAGTTACTCTCTTTTTGCAGATGGTTGTTTTTAATTGACACTGCGTTATATTTATAACCAATTCGCCGGCGAATATTCATGCCTAAACAGAAAAATTATAAAAATTAAAAAAACTCAATTCTGCCTATACAGAATTGAGTTTTTTTACTTAGATTTACGGTAACAATGACTTATTTATGCTCTTTGAGGTAGTTAGCCACCCGTTCTTCGGCGTTGGCGCGAAGATTAAAATAGTAGAACGGAAAATCAAAAGAATGGAAGACGCCCCGGCCAAAGGTGCCGCCGCCCGGTGCATATTGATCGACACTGACAGTGCTGCAGATCAGGACATTCTTGGTATTATCGACCTGGGCATCAGCAAAGTTCATCACTTTTACCGGGGTGCCATCGGCATTTTTAACAACGGATCCGTCCGAATTTAATTGCAGGGAGCCGAGATTGTCGGAGGCTGGTGCGACTGTTTCGGCGGTGGTCCAGCTGATCGGGTTGATAACCCGGGCAGTAGGCAGAACCACGCCATCTGATCCTTCAATGGTGGGGGCCTGGGTGTTGTAGGAAATAATCACGCCAGTGTCGCCGGAACCGCTGGCAAATTTGAGGTCAGGGTTATCCGCCAGGTAATCGTCGGTGATGGAATAGCCAAGGACATAGGCGGCGACCATCCGTTTATAAACATCGGGGTGCTCTTTCATATAATCCTGGAGGATATAGATCATCACGTTGGAACCCTGAGAGTGGCTGGCCAGAATAAAGGGCCGACCATTGTTGTAATGTTCGATATAGTATTCAAAGGCGGCGGTAGCATCGGTCAGCGGCACACCCTTAACGATGTCCTGTTGTTCTTCAAAATCCATCGCCAGGGTCGAGCCGGCGTCGTCCTGACGGTAGTAGGGGGCAAAGATATTGGCCGAGGTTTCAAAGGCCGTGGCCTGGCGGTCAAAAGCCAGTTTGGATTGCTGCAGCATAACCGGATTGTCGATTTCGCAGATAATCGGATCGTCAGCATTTACCTTGGCCCAGGCGGAGGGGTACAAGTAAAATACATCCACCTCTTTGGTTATTTCGGTGGGAACATTCAGCCAATGGGCACTTTGGCTGTAATCCGTTGGGACGATGGCATCCGAAGTTTCAGTCTGGGCTCCGTCTTTTTTGGCGGTGGTGCATCCGGCAATGGCCAGACAAGCGATTAAAAGGATGAGGGCTAGGGATAGAATTGTTTTTCTTTTCATGGTAGCTCCTTTTTGATTCAAAATTTTTATTAAATATAAGAACTCTAGTATCTTCAGTATAGTGGAAAACGGGCCCAAAGTATAGTGGAATAATCGCAAAAAAAGATAAAATGATGGTTTTTATTAAAAACCTTACCTTCGCTCCCCGGTTAGCTGAAAATGAGATAGCGAGCAAGCTGGCAGCACAAAAAAAAGCCGGGGTAATACACCCGGCTTCAAAGGTCACGTCGTTAGCTGTTTTATTAATTTAACCCTTTATAAGGCAACATCCACTTTCGGGGCGAAATTCGTATCCATGGTCCAGGTCACGCCGATCCCGTCAGTCATTTTAAAAACGGCAAAGGTCTGATAGAAATCGGCCAGTTCGCCGCTTTCTTTCCAGGGTTTTAAAAAGGCCCGGCTGGGATGGTTGGCAATTTCGTCCTTGAGAGCATTGTCATTGACAATTTCCAGTTGTCCCCGGACCCGTAACTGGCATCCGTTTTTAAAATCATTAAAACAACATTCCACCTTGGGATTTTTGCTGATCTGGGCATAGACATCTTTCATGGTTCCGGAATGAAAGACCAGCCCATTTTCATCGGCTTTATAAAGCAGCATACCCCGGACCCGGGGCTGATCACCATCCACGGTGGCCAGATAAAACGCTGGGTTTGACCGCATCAATTCTAACATTTCCTGTTTGTTCATTTTAATCACCTCATCATAATTTTTGTCTTAATTTCTTATGAATACTATATCGGTAAATTGAGGTGATTGCTTTCAAAAAACACGCATGACTTTGTAAAATGCTGCTGTTATGATTTTTGATAGAGCTGTTGGTAGTCGCTGGGGCTGAGTTTTGAGTGCTTTTTGAAAGTGGTAGAAAAATGGGCAGTGCTGCCAAAACCACAATCCTGGGCGATTTCAGTCATGGTTTTTGATCCGCTGCGTAAAAGTTTCTGAGCTTTTTTGATCCGCAGCTCCAGAAAATAGTCCATTGGCGATGTACCGGTTTCCTGTTTAAAACGCCGGGTAAACTGGGAAGGGGAGAGCCCCATCTTCCGGGCCAGGTCCGCGACGGTCAGCTTGTCACTAAAATGATTTTCCATATAATCGATGACCGCCGCCACATCCAGCTTGGTTATGGTCGGCTGACCCTGTTTATCGTCGGGGTATAAGCCCCGCAGCAAGCCATGAGTAATCAGTTCGGCCAACGTATTGAGGTAGGGGCGGGCACCTCGTTCAGAAGGGTCGCATTCATCGATGAACCGTTTGATGTCGGTCATGGTTTCCGGTGCCACCGGGAATTGCTGCCAGAAATAGGGTTGGGTCGGTTCCGGGGCGACATAGTTCTGGCGCAGTCGTTCATAAAAATCGCGATCGATAAAAAGCGCCGCATAACGAGTGAAGGTGTCAGTTTCTTCTTCCTCGTGGGGCAAATCTGGCGATAAAATGGCCCCCAGATAATGATCTTCCGGCAGGCGGATGGCGGTTTTTAGAAAACTCTGTTCTTCCGAGAAAAAGACCACAAACGAGTAAGAGGGGTGGGTATGTCCGGCCCGGATGGCGTATTGACAAAAGCCGACACTGGGGATGAAAATACCCAACCGATCGGATACAAAGGCATCAACATATTTCAAATCTGCTTCAGAAACCTGACCGACCAACTCCTGAATCTTGGTGAGTTCATTTTTGGAAAGGGATTTTTTCATCGTGGTCACCTTTTTCTTAATAATCATTGTGCTTGCCTAAAAAACGTCGAAAATTAGACGATTGTGATCTTTTAGATGGTGATATAAATCTGAGAAGTTCTGATACTAAGCGACAGATTCCACTTTTTCAAACTGCAGCTTACGCCATAAGAAGACCGCATACAGACAGAGGATCGCCGTCTGAACCAGCAGCAGCGTCATATTTAAAGCAGTTCCGGTTTCCAGGGTGATGTTGGCAATAAAATCGTGGAGGCCGTGCCAGACAATCACGGGGATAATACTTTTGGTAAGGACCACAATTTCAGCACAGATCAGACCAAACAGTCCGGCAAAAATAATCAGAATCAGTACATACAGCGGATCACTGCCACTGAGGGCAGTAAAGGCATGACCGATGCCAAACAGCAGCGAAGAAGCAATGACCGCATATTTCACGCCTTTGGTCTGGAGGATTTTAAACATCAGGCCGCGGAAAAATAATTCTTCGTTGATCCCGACCACGGTGGCAAAGATAAAGAGAAGCCCGACTTGGGTCAGCGACAGGCTCAGATCAAAGCCGTTCAAAAAAGGCAGCAGCTCGGCAGCTAAAAGCGGCAGAAAATACAGGGCAACCGGACTGCTGTGACGCTCTATGCCCCTGAAACCAAAGGCCGCCAACCCCAGTTTCGACCGGGACACCAGCAACAGCCCCAGCAGAATTGAGATGCCAAAGGACAGCGTTTGGGCAATCAGGGTTTGGGTCTCATTGAAGGCCAACACAACACTGATGACGCCAGCGGCAGTGGCAAATAAAATCGGCAGCAGTCCCAGTAGAATGGCGCTGCGCAAAGGGTGACGGCTTAAAAAAAATAGTCTCATGATTGTTCCTCTTCTTTCTTAGTAAATAAATTCAGATAACCTTTAAAGGTATCCATCAGGATCGCTTCGATTTCTTCGTGACTGAAATGACATTGATTGGTTGCCACCAGCGAGGCAATCCCATGGGTTAAAAGCCAGATATCGACATAGAGTTTTTTGGAATGGTCGTGATTTAATCCCGTCATCCCGGCAATCAGTGCGATCACTTCCTGATTATCGTCCCCGGCAATCATATCCATCGGGCTGTCAACATGAAGCGCCTCGGACATAAACAGCAGCTTAAAAAGATTCTTTTCTTCGCTGGCAAAACGGATGTAGGCCAGGCCCATCCCTAAAAAGGGGATACGATGATTCATACCATCTAGCATATAGGTATTAAAATAATCCTCGACCTTTTGATAAAGGGCCGTTTTTAAATTATCCATATTCTGAAAAGTCCGAAAGACCGGCTGGATCGAACAGCCCAGGATTCTGGCAATTTCCCGGGCATTTAACCCTTCGATACCGGATGTTCTGGTAATTTCCAGCGCCACATCGAGGATGGCATCTTCTTTGATTTTTATTTTAGGCGGCATGGTGTGTAGTCCTTTCAAAAATACAGTACGATATGTAACGCGCGATACATATCAAGTGATATTTTATATTCTACTGGCTGGAAAGGTATTTGTCAATAGAAAAAATTGCTGGGATGATAACAGAAAAAAAACCGCCACTCAACACGGTTGATCCACTTTTGCAAAGATCGATTTTATGCTACAATAACTAAAATAACTGATGCAAATAAAATTTACATCCGCAAAGGAGAACGTTATGAATTTATCATGGGTAACCGTCACGGTTAAAGATCTGGATGAATCGATTCGCTTTTATACTGATGTCGTCGGTTTGACAGTAGAGAGCCGTCGGCCGGCTGGCCCGGGAATGGAACTGGCCTTTTTAGGGGACGGCGAAACCAAGCTGGAACTGGTTTGCAATCAGGCCGTCTCGGAGTTTAGCATCGGCGCCAGTATTTCGCTGGGCTTTGAAGTAGCATCACTGGATCAAACCATCGCCGCCTTAAAAGAGCAGGGCATCGCCCTGCACAGCGGCCCGTTTCAGCCGGCTCCGCACATCAAGTTTTGTTTTATCACCGACCCCAATGGTTTAAAAATTCAGCTGCTGGAACATATGTAAAAAAGCTTCGGACCGAAATCAGCGGATTCATATCAATAAAAAAAGCACAGGTGTAAAAATCTGTGTTTTTTATTTGTCCCAAAACCCGATTAAATCTTTGCCCCTGCGCCATTAAATGATACAATAAATCAATTCGAACGATTACGTATGCATTGAGGGGATGTTATATGAAATCAAACTACGCTTTTTTAAACGATCACTTTCCGGTGCTGGCCGGGATGAGCAGTCTGGCCGAAGACTATCTGTATACCGACGGCAATTCCTGCCTGAACAAACTGGGGCTGTACGCCGAAACGATGGTCAATCTGATGATGGAGTTTGACGGGGTTGCGCCTCCAACAGCGGATAATACCCACGCCAACCGGATCCGGGTGCTGAAACGGGAAGGCTTGATTTAGCCCAGTTGCCAGGTACACTTAACTTACTGCCCGTGTCCCAACGATCCGATTCATAAACAAGGAGAAAAATTCATGAAATGCAAAAAAAATCAGAAGACAACCCTTACCTATCGAAGTGGTGATGAATCGCTGCTGGATGACATTCAGGCGCTGTGGGAAGCACTGAACCAGCATCATCGTGACGCCGCTGTGAATTTTAAATCACACTATGAAAACTACACTTTCGAAAGGCGTAAAAAGAATCTACTCCTGAAGGCCAAAAATGGGCAGCTGCGAATTGAAATTGCGGTTGATCAGGAAACCGCCGAAAATATCGGGTACTGTATTTCCCGGATCGAATTTTCTGGCGATGCTGAAATGGAATCTTTATATGTTCGAGAAAACTATCGGGGGCTGGGCCTCGGTGAGACATTGTTAAGCAATGCCATTGCCTGGATGGATGAAATGGGGGCACATACTAAAACCGTGTCAGTAGCGATGGGCAATGAAAAAGCCTTTAGCTTTTATGAACGTTTTGGTTTTTACCCTAGAAAAACCCTGCTGGAGCAGCTAAAATAGTTCTACCCAGATGCCAGGCACACTTAACTTACTTGCACAAAATGGGAGTATGATCGCTAATGCAGGGAATAATCCGACTATTGCGTGACATACCGTCATTGAAAATGGTGACCGGCCCAGACCAACTTGAAAGGAAATGAAGAATGACGCAAAAATTTTTATTAGCAACTGACATGATTGATTTTCATCATATGGCCATCCAGAATAAAACAAAGCAGTTATTTACAGCTGGAATGAATGATGTTGGCAAGGCCAGAGCAGCCTATGCATTTGTCAGGGTTCAAATTCCTCATTCGTTTGACTGCAATGCCCAGGTGATTACGGCAAATGCTTCGGATGTGCTGATTCACCAAACCGGTATTTGTCATGCCAAAGCTAATTTGCTGGCCGCCCTGCTGCGATCCCAGGCGATCCCCACCGGCTTTTGTTTTCAGCATCTTACCCTGGCGGACGATGACTCCCTGGGGTATTGTGTCCATGCCTATAATGCCGTCTATTTGGAAAAACGTTGGATCAGGCTGGACGCCAGGGGTAATAAGCCTGGTGTTGAGGCGCGGTTTTCACTGAACGAACCGATCCTGGCCTTTCCGAACCGCCGGGAATATGACGAGTACGATTGGCCGGGTGTTTACGCCAATCCCCATCAGCCCACCATGCAGATGCTGGTAAAGGCCGGATGTCTTCAGGATATTCTTGACAACATCCCGGATACGCAAAATGAAAAACCGGATCTATTAGTATAAGGGAGAGATCCTGGTGCGCAACACACTTAACTTATTAGAAAGGTCTTACCAACGGTAAGAATTACGAGGTAAAAATAGTGAAGATAGAAATTTGGTCAGATTATGGATGTCCTTTTTGTTATATTGGAGAAAGAAAGCTTGCCTTAGCCCTTGAGAAAACAGGAATGAAGAAAGATGTTGAGATCGTCTTTCATTCGTTTGAATTAGATCCGAATGCAAAGAAAAGTTATGATGAGAACATTAATCAACTGATTGCAAAGAAATATGGGATGAGCCTGGAACAAGCAACAGCGGCTAATCAAAATATTATCAAGGTTGCGAGAGAAGTTGCCCTGGAATTTAATTTTGAAAAATTGCAGCCAACCAATACCTTTGATGCCCACCGTTTGTCACATTATGCCAAGGAACAAGGCAAGCAGAAGGCCTATACAGAAGCCGTGATGAAAGGTTATTTTACCGATTCATTGAATATTTCAGATTTTGAAGTATTAACTGCACTTGCCGCAGAAGTGGGATTAGATCGGGCAGAAGCATTACGCATTTTAGAATCATCAGCTTTCACTGAAGCGGTAAGGCAAGATGAGTCTAATGCATATTCACGCCAAATAAATGGCGTGCCATATTTTTTATTTGATGGAAAAGAGGTCATCAATGGAGCACAGTCAGTCGATGCTTTTGTGGCAGTGATTGAAGGGCTAAAATAAGTAAGGGCACTTTCCCAAGAAGATGAAGCGGATATGATTGATTTTAAGATTTAGGCCACGGTACCAGGCACCCTTAACTAAAAAAATTAAATGAGATAAATGATGATGCGATCGGAATTTTTGAGAAGAGAAAGGAAAGATTTTATGAAAAAAATAGTATTAATGATAGCTCTGATGTGCTTGCTGCTGCTGACTGGCTGCGAAAGTGAAGCTGAAAAAGTTTCTTACAATTTGTCGCAACAGGCTGATAACTTTAATGTAATCCGGCAGTTGACGGTGATCAATTGTATTGAGGGCGACGTTTTGTTTCAAATGACCGGCAAAATGTCAATTACCGCCGATACTGCTGACAATCAGTTGGAAGTCATCGTTGAAGATGAGGACGGCAGTTACAAAAAACACTATATCGGGTTAAGTGACAACGTTACTTATGTGCTGGAAGATTTAGGTGAGAACAATGTTTCGAAGTATAAATACACCCTTAATTATAATCCCAAAATGTGGATTCCCGTTGAGGTTCAGACCATCGATTAGGTAGCTGGAGCAACCGTGCGGTGATATCACGGTAAACGGTACCAAGTTTTAAACGAAATGATTCCCCAACAAGGAGATGAAATGAAAAACAATAAAGCAATGCAAAAACTGGCCCTGGTGATGGTTGTCCTGGCGCTGGTCAGTTTCACTGGCTGCGCCAATTCACAGGCCGGAAAAGCAGTTAAACCGAGTGTGTCCGAAGACTTTTATAGCGCCAGTAATTATGATCTGCTGGCGGAAAAGACGATTCCGGCAACCGAAGGAGAATGGGACTACTTTTATGAATTAGATGAAAAAACAACAGGCCAACTGCAAGCGATTGTCAGTGAGTTGTCAAACAGCGGTAAAACCTATCCCCAGGGCAGCAGTGAGCAAAAAATAAACGATCTGTATGCTTGTGCCATCGATCTCGACGCGCGCAACACCCAGGGTCTGACCGCAGTGACACCGTATTTGGAAAAGATTGAATCAGCCCGGAATCTGGATGAGTATCTGGAGGGACTGAGCAACCTGTCGGCCATTGGCGAGTCCAGCCTGATTCGTTACGATTATTATCAGGATGATATGAATTCGGACACACTGATGGTTGGCTTTGAGTCGATGGATGCATTAATCGGCAAAGAATACATGGAAGACCCTTCGATGCAGGAATACTGCGACGCCTATAAAGAGTACATCCGGGATATGCTGGTGCTTAGCGGTGAGGATAAAGAGACCGCCGGGAAAAATGCCGAAGCAGTTTATGCTCTTGCCAGCGCAGTGGCCGCCCAGGCCTTGGCACCGGAGGAATTTTATGACCCGGAGCGCTACTATAATGTCTATAGCTATGATCAACTGCTGGCTCTTTATGGCAATATTAATATGGCGAAGTATCTGGCCGCCCAGGGGCTTGGCAGCGAGGATCACTACGTGGTCTTTGAAGTGGAGGCCATCAAACAGATCAATGCGATGTTGACCGAAGAAAACCTGCCGGTGCTGAAAGAGTATACGAAATTTGTCGTCTTAAATGATTTGGCCGACTATGCTCCGGTCGCTTACCGGGATCTTAAACTGGAGATGGCCATGAAACTGGATGGCTCAACCGAGAAAAAAACCGATCAGCGGCTGGCCTTTGACGAGGTGGAAAGCCTGCTGGAATGGGAATTTGGTAAGATCTATGCCGGAAAATACTTTAATGAAAAAGCCAAGCAGGATATAAAAACGATGGTGGCGACGATTAGTGAAGAGTACAAGGCAATCATCAACGCCCAGGATTGGATGAGCCCGGCGACCAAAGCGAAAGCGATTCTGAAGCTGGATACCATGGATTTAAAAATTGGTTATCCCGAACAATGGCCAACCATTGGCGACACGCTCCAGGTGACCGCGCCACAAGACGGCGGCACATATCTGGCCAATACACTGGCCCTGATGAAGGCGACCCGCCAATATGACTATGATGAATATAAAAAAGGTGTCAACCGGGAGCAATGGTACATGACGCCCCAGGAGGTTAATGCCTACTACAATCCGGCCAATAATGAAATCGTCTTTCCGGCGGCCATCTTACAAGCGCCATATTTTGATGAAAATCAGAGTAATGGTAAAAATCTGGGTGGCATCGGCGCCGTCATTGCCCACGAAATCAGTCATGCCTTTGATAAAAGCGGCTCGTTATATGATGAGAAGGGCAATTACAATGTCTGGTGGACGGAGGCCGAGTATCAAAAATATGATGACCTGTCCCAGAAAATCATTGACTATTATGGGAACTATACCATTTCAACCGGAGAGCCGGTTAATGGCACCCTGACCCTGTCAGAAAACATTGCCGATCTGGGGGCCTTGACCACGGTGACGGCGGTGGCAGAAAAACAGGGCGAATCCCTGACCGATGTTTATAGCAACTGGGCCACGATCTGGGCCAAACTCTCAACTCCGGATCTGGAAAAGAATTATTTGTTGACCGATGTCCATGCCCCGGCGCCGGTCCGGGTCAATGCCGTACTCAGCTCAATTGATGCATTTTATGACAGCTATGGGATTAAAGAAGGCGATAAAATGTATGTTGCCCCCGATGACCGGGTGGCGATCTGGCAGACAAGCACAACGAATCATTAATGATAAGAATTAGAGAGGAGCTCTGATAGAAAATATGAAGTATAACAATCATCAAGGTATCCTGATTGTGAGCAAAAAAATAACCCGCTGTTAAGAAGCACAGTTCGGGTTGGCAACGATTAATGCATTTTACATTTTGCAGATGTCTTTTCTGGTCACTTCTATCATATCATGAAACCCCAAAAACTACAAGACTGGTCGAAAGTGCAGGGTTATGGTAAACTACCAAGCGAAGCATTGCATGGGCATTGCCGATTTAGATTAAGGGGTATGTTTAATGAATGAAAATAACCATAACTGGTGTATTGAAGAGCAACGACTGAAGGAAACCATTGAAGAAGCCAGGGCACAACTTGATGATGCGTTGAAAGCGAATGAGAAGAACCGGGAAATGATCCAGGCGGCCAAAAAAGAAATCCGTGAAAATACTTCCCATGGCATTGGCAATCTCTGGGGTTCCGATGGCTTTGAAGCGCTGGTTGAATTGAGCCAGGCGATGGCTCCGGTGACAGAACGAACGGCCCTATATGAATTTACCGAAGCCAAGATCACCAAGCTTCGGGGCATTCTTGACACGCCTTATTTTGCCCGGATTGATTTTTGTTTTAGTGAGGGCGAGCAAACCGAACCAATCTATATTGGTCACCATTCACTGAAAAAAGAAAACGCCTATAAAATGTTGATCCATGACTGGCGGTCGCCGGTTGCCAGCGTTTTCTACCGTTTTGCCCCGGGGGATGCCTGGTATGATGCACCGGTTGGTCGGATTGAGGGCAAACTGCTGTTAAAACGCCAATTTGAAATCAAAGATGGCCATCTCGATTTCTTTTTCGATGCCGATCTGCAGGTCTTTGATGAGTTTCTTAAGAAGCTCCTGTCCAGCAATACCTCGCCGAAAATGAAAACCATTGTCGAATCGATCCAACGGGATCAGGATCTGGTGATTCGGGATATGGAAAACGATGTGTTGATTGTTCAGGGCGTGGCGGGCAGCGGCAAAACCTCAATAGCCCTGCACCGGGCCGCCTATCTGATGTACCAGGGTTTATCAGATCGCCTTCAGGGGCGGGAAATCATCATTGTCTCGCCCCATAAACTGTTTGAACAGTACATTGCCAACGTGATTCCCGAACTGGGGGAAGAAAATGTCCGGACACTGGTTTTTGATGAAATCATTAAGGATCTGATCGATAAAAAGTTTGAAACAAAGAACGTTTTTCTGGAACGGGTTTTATCAAATGGTCCTCAGAGCCAGCTAAAAAGCGACAGCATGGCATTTAAGGCCTCGGCGGATTTTATCAAAATTCTGGATCGTTTTATTGATGATATTCCCCAGCACTTAATGAACATCCGGGATATCCGCTATAAAGGTGAGACGATTTTTACCCGGGCCCAAATCATCAGCCGTCTGCAAACGAACCCCGATACGCCCTTAAAAACCAAACTGGGCTATCTGGAAGAGGCGATCAATGAAACGGTCTATGGAAAATGGCGGCGTCCCCTTAAAAGCTCGGTTCGGAATGAAATGATGCGCTTTGCCGAAATCGATGCCCTGAATCTTTATGCCCAGCTGTTTGAGAATGACGGTTACTTTTTTAAAATTGCCGCGGGGATTGCCCTGCCGGAGGGGATCCGCAAAATGCTGGCGGTGACCAAACGAAATCTGATTCACCATCACTTAAATTATGATGATGCCGTCGCCCTGGCGTATCTGAGCTTACGGCTGTTTGGGGCCAAAGAATACGCTACCATCAAACAGGTGATCATCGATGAAAGCCAGGATTATTATCCCCTCCATTATGAAATCCTGAATCGGCTGTTTTTAAAATCCAAGTTGACGATTTTGGGGGATATCAATCAGACCCTGCAAAAAAATGAGGATCTCAGCTTTTATGAAGCGATCGCAAAGCGCCTGAACCGAAAGAAAAGTGCCCTGGTGACGATGAACAAGAGCTACCGCTGCACCAGCGAGATTTTACGGTTCAGTAAACAATTCATCGATGATGCCATCCCGGTGGAGAGCTTTAACCGCAGTGGGGAAGAACCGGTGTTGCTGGGTGCGGCCGATACCGAAAGCCTGGTGGAAAAACTTTGTGACACAATCAACAAGTGTCAAACGGCAGGCTACCAATCGATCGGGCTGATTGTAAAAAACCAGAAAAATACCATGGTGCTTTTTGAGGCATTACAGCAAAAAATGTCGGTCAATCTGATCCGGCATCAGACTGTCGTTGAGATTGAGGGCGTTTCGATCATGCCCTTGTACCTGTCAAAAGGTCTGGAGTTTGATGCGGTACTGATCTGTGATGTCAGTGCCGAGAATTATCACAGTGAGGCTGACAAACGGTTGCTTTATATTGGCTGTACCCGGGCCCTGCATCGGTTGTATCTGCTCTGGGAAGGCCAACCGAGTCCCCTGCTGACCGAATAAGGGGAGGTATCGGGGGAGGCCGCGGTTTCGGTCAAGTCGGAGGGATGGCTTAATGGTCATCACTTCGGCTTATTTTTTCGCCCAAACGGCGATAAAATCTTTCCCTTGGCGCTATTAAATGATACAATAAATCCATAAGAATCGATTACACAGGCATTGAGGTAAATATAAGATGAAGTCAAATTATGCTTTTTTAAATGATCACTTTCCAGCCCTGGCCGGGATGGGCAGTCTAGCCGAGGACTATCTGTATACCGACGGCAATTCCTGCCTGATCAAGCTGGGTCTTTTTGGCGAAACGATGGTCAATCTGATGATGGCGCTGGATGGGGTGATCCCGCCAGAAGGGGAGAATACCCACGCCAACCGGATCAAAACCCTGAAACGGGAAGGTCTGATTCCGGCGGCCATTGACGACATTTTCTACGCCCTGCGGAAGGCCCGGAACCGGGCGGTTCATGAAGGCTACGACGGCTTTGACGACGCCGTCATTTTGCTGGAAATGGCCTACAAGCTGGGGGTCTGGTTTATGCAGGTCTACGGAGACTGGCAGTATGAGCCCGGCGGGTTTGAGCTGCCCAAGCAGCAACACCATACCGAAGCCGTCCGTTACGGCAAAAAAACCAAAGCTCAGTTAAAACAGCAGCAACAACAAGAAGCTGCCGAAAAAGCGCAACTGGTCAGCCAGCTTGAGGAAAAAGAAGCCCTCATTACCGCGCTGCAAAAAGATCTGCGCCAGGGTCTCGCCGCCACTCCTGCCACCCTCCAACAGCGGGCCCGGCAGGCCAAGACGGCCATTGATCACCTCAATCTCTCCGAAGCCGAAACCCGTTATCTGATCGACACCCAGCTCGGCAAGGTGGGTTGGGAAGCTGACAGCGTTCGGCTCACCTATGCCAATGGGGTTCGCCCAGAGAAAGGCCGGAACCTGGCCATTGCCGAGTGGCCCACCGACTCCACCGTCAGCAAAACCGGTTATGCCGACTACGCCCTCTTTGTCAGCACTGCCCTGGTCGGGATCATCGAGGCCAAACGCAGTGCTATCGATATCCCGGCGGTGATTGACTACCAGTGCAAGTCCTACGCCCAGGCCGTCAAAGAAAGTGACGCCGCCTATGTCATCAACAACTGGGACGGCTACAAAGCCCCCTTTCTCTTTGCCACCAACGGCCGCAAATACCTCAAGCAGCTGGAAACCAAATCCGGGATCTGGTTCCGGGACGCCCGCAACGAGGCCAATATCCCTAGGGCGCTGCAGGGCTGGATGAGTCCAGAGGGGATGATGGAGCTGCTGGCGACGGATATCGCTGCCGCCAACACCGCTCTTAAAACCATGCCCGCCAATTTTCTCACCGACACCAACGGCCTGAACCTCAGACCTTATCAGATTGAGGCCATCACCGCCGCCGAAACCGCCATTATTCAGGGGCAGGAAAAAATCCTGTTGTCGATGGCCACCGGCACCGGCAAAACCCGGACGATGCTGGGGCTGATTTATCGGCTGCTGAAAACCGGTCGTTTCAAGCGGGTGCTTTTTCTGGTTGACCGATCAGCCCTGGGCGAGCAGGCCCAAGATGTCTTCCGGGAGGTTAAGCTGGAAGACCTGATGACCCTGGATGAAATCTATAACATCAAAAATCTCGACGATCGGGATATCGACCGCGAAACCAAAATCCATGTCGCCACGGTGCAGAGTCTGGTCAAACGGATTCTTTATAATGACGCCGACACCATCCCGGCAGTGTCCGACTACGATTTGATTGTGGTGGATGACGCTGTTATACTTGGACTAAATTAGTAAACCTTTTAAACGCAAGGGTTTCACTGATGTAGTCCAATTTTTTTATGCCTAAATTAGCAGATTGACGGCAATAATGAGGAGGTTTTGATACGAATGTGTAAAATTATAGCAGTGGCGAACCAAAAAGGTGGTGTCGCCAAAACTACCAGTGTAAGGAACTTAGCATATTCTCTTGGAGAACTTGGCAAACGTGTTTTGGCAGTTGATTTTGATCCACAATCCAATCTGACGGCGTCGTTTTCAGATGAAAACTTGTCAGTCCAAACAACAATAGCTGATGTCATGAATAAGGCAATGGATGAAGAAGGACTGCCTGATCAAAGTGAGTACATCTACGCTCATGGCAATATTGATTTTATGCCAAGCAGTATTCATTTGTCCGTTGTTGAAGCAAATCTGAGAATGGAAATGGGAAGTGAGAAGCTGCTGTCAAATATCTTGGAGCCTTTGCGTGAGAAGTATGATTTCATTCTAATTGATACAAATCCTTCGCTTGGTCCATTAACAATCAATGCTCTTTCAGCAGCCGATAGCGTAATCATTCCTATTAACCCTGAGTATTATGCAACAATGGGGCTGACAGATTTAACAAAAACCATTTTGAAGATTAGGAAAAGAATTAATCCTGGGATTCAGTTTGAAGGAATCTTGATGACTATGTGCGATATGCAAACAAATCTGCACAAGGAGGTTTGCAAGGAAGTTACTGAGGCGTATGAGAATGGCATGAAGATATTCAAAATGCAGATTCCAAGATCTATAAGAGTTGGCGAAGCTAATCGCTATGGAATGAGCGTTATTGATTTTGACAAGAAGTCAAAGTCAGGATTGGCATATGATGAAGTGGCAAAGGAGTTGATTTCGAATGGTAACAAGACCAATAGCTAAGAAAGTCAAATCACTTGATGAATTGTTGCAGGCTGAGGGGATGCTTTCTATACCTGCTCAGCATGGAGAAAACGGGATGATGTTAATAGAATTCGACAAAATTAGACCATTCAGAAATCATCCATTCCATCTATATAAGGATGAGCGATTAGACGACTTGGTTGAGAGTATCAGATCCAATGGCATATTGATACCGATGATTGTTAGAAAAATTGATGCTGATCCGAATGGTTATGAATATGAAATGCTCGCTGGCCACAATCGATTAAATGGAGCAAAGTTAGCAGGTCTTACAGAAGGGCCATGTATTGTCAAAGATAGCATATCGGATGAAGAAGCGCTCATGTATGTAATTGAAACCAATGTTATTCAGAGATCTTTCGCGGATATGTTGCCAACGGAAAAGGCTGCTGTCCTTGCTATGAGTTATTCAAAATTGTTCTCTCAAGGCAAAAGAAATGACATAATTGACGAGCTAATGAAGCTCGAAAACCCTGAATATACCAAAGGTGAAGCGTCTTGTGCCCAACTGGGGCAAAGGTTAAATAGCAGAGAAAAAGTAGGCTTAGAATATGGACTTTCAAGGAATACTGTAGCGCGCTTGTTGAGGGTGGATAAGCTTATTCATGGGTTGAAAAACCGAATTGACAGCGACGAAATTTCTCTAAGATGCGCAGTTGATCTATCTTACCTCATTGATTCTGAACAGGAGGAAGTGGAAAAGGTACTTTTAGAGAATGAATTCAAAGTGGACATGAAAAAAACAGAAATGATGAGAAATTATTCTGCCAACAGCAAACTGAATGAGAAAACCATTTATCAGATTTTATCAGGAGAGATTAATAAGAAACCAAAGGTAACGACAGCCCCTTCGATTAAAATCAAGCACAAGGTTTATTCAAAGTTCTTTTTACCTGAAACGAAGACAAGTGAAATTGAGAAGGTGGTGGAAGAAGCTCTTGAACTTTATTTTCAAACATATCCTGACAGAAAGGAGGATGACACCACTTGAGAAAAGATGAAAGATTGAAAACAATTTATGAGACAATCGCTCCCCATGTAACTCGGAGCGAAGGCGCTTGGCGAGATTACCTGGAATTTGCGTCTAAGTTCTTCAAGTACGGTTTTGATAATGCTCTCCTTGTATATGCTCAAAACCCGAATGTGACCATGCTTGCCCCAACGGCAGTGTGGAATAAAATTGGCCGATACGTCAACAAGGGAGCCACAGGGATTGCCGTATGTGAATATGAAAATGCAAAGTTGACGGTCAAGTATTTGTTTGATGTAACACAGACTAATGGCAGAAATGTAGTTGCAACAAATTGGACACTTGATGAGGAAATGAAAAATCTTTTAGAGCAAAGACTTTCCTATGGGCATAGCATAAAATCTTCTGGCTTTGAAGATGCAATCCGTCAGGTTTCGTATGAAGCTGTTATAGAAAATTTGGATGACCATCTACAAAACTTCCAAAGTGATATGGAAAATCATATGTTTGAAAGCTTGCCACAAGACGGTTTGGAATTGCAGATTCAAGAAATCATCAGTGACAGTGTTTCATATTTTGTTGGAAAAAGATGTGGCTTAACAGATGAAGAAATAGAAGTTAGAACGGGGATAGCTACCATATCACATTTTAACACCATTCCATTAATCGCAAAGCTTGGACACACAGTTACTGATATTTCTAAAGGCATCTTGATTGAGATTGAGCGAAATATAAAAATCATTGAAAAAGAAAGGAGATCCCAACATGAGCATGATAGATATGAGTTACCAAGAGATAGACGGGGTGAAAGTTCCCAACATCCAGATCTCGAACAACAAGGGGGACGACAGACCACTGGGCAAATACGGCAGGATGGCAATGGAGTACCTGAAAGAGCAAAACCCTCAGCGCTTTATGATTTTGAAAATGGATGGCACTCTGATGGAGATCATGCACCAAGTACAAGCGGAAGCGGTGGAGAAGATCGAACACATCACACAGCAGATGCTGACGACGGAGCCAATGCCAGACACCGAGGATATCATGGAAAAAACGAGACACCTCAACAGCCTGAGATCAACAGCGGAGGAGATCATACTGAACGAAGTGATCTACAAGGCGAGGTAGGAATTGAAGAAAATAATTTAAACACAGAGCTATCCGTTGAGAATGAGTCATTAACGGATGGCTCTTTTTTTATGCCTGAAAGTGAATTCCATAAGCAGAATCTCAAAGTCTTAGTGATAGAACAGGGTAAGGCGCCTTATATCAAAGAAATCAGCAGTGGATATGAAGAGCTTCAGAGACAAGTTGGAGGGACATTCACTACAATTGAAATTGCTGAGGGTATTGATGCGGTGTGTGCAGATGATGTCGACTTTGAGAGCACTGCTATAAACAGAATTGCCAACGGGCAGCCGATTTTCGGAACGTTTCTACTTATGAGAGTCAATTACGATACCGGTGAATATCAATCCCTTACAGGTGAAGATGTTGAAAAATATTCTAAACAATTTGAAGCGCCACTATTAGACATCACAACACTATTAAATGAGTTTGAGAATCTGGAAACGGCAAATGAACAAATGACTCTCTTTAATCAACCAGAAAGAAGTCTTGAAGAGCAACTTGTAGAATATGTTCTTTCAGAAGGCAGCGGTATGCAGGGTGGCAAGAGGCGAATCTACGAGTTTGCTTTAACAAAGCCGACAGGTTCGGCATTTGCAGCTTTTTTAAAAAATGAATATGGCATCGGTGGACATACCATTAGTAAAAATGGTATCGGATTTGAAAATCACAATAGCAGTGGACTTGAATTTGACTGGTCTGATGAAAATGGAGAAAGACATAAAACCAATATTACCTGGATCAGAGCGGCCATCGTTATTCATAAATTGATTGATGAAGGCAGATTCTTGGGCGCACATGAAGAGGACGTTTCTCAAAACGAAGGCATGATATCTTTTGAAAGCGAACCACCGCAAAATTCGATCGAAGCAGCGCCAATATTCATTGAGGACAAACCTACTCAAACCCGAATTGCAAAGACGAATTTCAGATATTCAGAAGATTATAACCTATATCCCAATGGTGCAAAAACAAAATATAAAAACAATATCGAAGCGATCAAGCTTTTAAAGAAAATTGAGAGTGAGAAAAGATTGGCCAATGCCGAGGAGCAAATTATTCTTGCACGATATGTCGGATGGGGAGGTATTGCCAATGCCTTTTCGGATACAGCGTCAGGATGGGGAAATGAATATCAAGAATTGAAAGTACTACTTGAGGATAAAGAGTATGAAGATGCAAGGAATTCAACAATCACAGCTTATTATACTGAGCCGGAACTGATCAAATGTATTTATAAGGCACTTGACCATTTTGGGTTTAAAGGAGGTAGGGATAGAAAAATTCTAGATCCTGCTATGGGGACGGGGAATTTCTTCTCAGTCTTCCCAAAACAACTTGAGGGCACTCATCTTGATGGTGTTGAGATCGATAGCATAACAGGGAGAATTGCAAAGCAGCTTTATCAGAATGCCAATATCTTTGTGCAAGGCTATGAAACGACGATTTTTGATGACAATTCATTTGATGTAATCATTGGCAATATTCCATTTAACAATGTGAAGCTGTATGACAAGAGATATGCAGACAATGACTTCTTGATCCACGACTATTTCATTGCCAAGTCCCTAGACCTTCTAAAGCCTGGAGGCATCATCGGGTTCATTACTAGTAAAGGAACAATGGACAAAAGAGATACTTCTGTCAGGGAGTACATTGCCAAAAGTGCTGATTTGATTGGAGCGATCCGACTACCAAACAGTGCATTTAAAGCACTTGCAGGAACAGAAGTAACCGCAGACATTTTATTCTTCCAAAAGCTTGATAAACCAAGGGAGGTAGACAAGTATTCTTTACCAGATTGGGTTTTTACGAATACAAGGAAATCGGATTATATCAATTTGAATCAGTATTTTCTTGAACATCCAGAAATGGTGTTGGGTGAAATGAAGTTCAGTCGAAACATGTATGGAAATGAGGATAGTACAGCTTGCATCGCGCCAATTGGACAAGATTTGTATGTTGAATTAGACCGAGCGATTCAAAAGTTGCAAGCGACATTTGCTGCTGAACCAGACAAAACCATAGAAATAGCAGAAGATGAAGCAATAGTCGATGCAAAAGCTAAATTGGACGCGCCAGTAGGAACAAAGAATTATACCTATATTGTTAAGGATGACAAGATATATTACTGTGAGCATAATAAGCTCTTGTTTCAGGATTACACAGGCAAAAGGGCAGAAAGGATCAAAGGCCTTTGTGAGATAAGAAATGCACTTCTAAAAGTCATCAATGTTCAGACTGGAGAATATACCCCGGATGAATTACAACGGGCACAGAAAACACTGAACTTTGTATATGACGAGTTTATTGGCCGATGTGGGTTTATCAATGACAAACCCAATATTGCGGTATTCACGGATGACGATCAATTTCCACTTCTCAGATCCATTGAAGATCAGGGCGAAGACAAACAGTCATGGGTTAAAGCTCCAATATTTCACAAGGCAACTATTAAATCCTATCGGACGCCCAATAAAGCAGATACTGCAAAAGAAGCCCTCGAAATCAGCCTTAATATAAAAATGAAGATTGATCTACCCTATATGGCAAGCCTCACTGGTAAAACAGCTGATGAACTTGTTGAGGAGCTCGATGACAGGATTTATTTAAATCCACAGAAGCATTACGGCAATTATTATGAAGGCTGGGAACTAAATGAAGAATATTTGAGTGGTCAAGTCAGAGACAAGCTTCTATATGCAAAAATAAAGGCAGAAGAATCACCTGAACTGTTTATCCGTAATGTTGATGCACTAGAAGCTATTCAACCACCGCGATTGTTGCCTGGCGATATTGATTTTCGTATTGGTTCACCTTGGATACCAGTCGAATATTACAGGCAGTTTATGCACGAAACTTTTAGTACGCCGTATTATCTGAAAGATGTCATAGACCTCGATTATATGGAGTATACAACGCAGTGGAGGGTGCTTAATAAAACAAGAGATTCAAGCTCGGTTAAAGTTAATAAGTCCTTCGGTTCAAGTAGAGTAAATGCTTATCAGATTTTTGAGGATTGTCTAAACCTACAGAGTACAACGGTTAGAGATCCAGTGCCTTATATGGATGCAAACGGCAAAGACCAAGTTAAGTATGTGATCAATGCCAATGAAACCATGATTGCAAGATCAAAGCAGAGTCAAATCAAGGAAACATTTGCCACATGGCTGTTCAGTGACAAAGAGCGTGCAGAAGTGCTGCTAAACATTTATAATGAGCGCTTCAATACCATTAGACCTCGCGAGTATGATGGATCACACTTGGTCTTCCCGGGTATGAGTGATGAGGTTAAACTGAGACCACATCAAACAAACTTCGCGTCAAGGGTTATCTACTCAGGTACAGGTTTGGCAGGACATGTGGTTGGTGCGGGTAAAACGGCGGCTCTCATTGCAGCTGGCATGTATTTGAAAAATATAGATGCTGTTAAAAAACCGATATATGTGGTCCCAAATCATTTAACTGAGCAATGGGCAAAAGAATTCTACAGGTTCTTTCCACAAGCGAACATCCTAGTGACCACCAAAAAGGATTTTGAGAAATCAAACCGCAATAAGTTTGTCTCACGCATTGCGATGGGAGAATATGATGCCGTCATCATTGGGCACAGTCAATTTGAACGAATCCCCATCTCAAAGGAGCGCCAAGAAAAACAACTGAATGAAGAGATTAACCAACTGTCCCATGTGATTAAGAAAATGCGGGAAGAAAAAGGCGACAATTGGTCCATCAAACAAATGGTTATCTTTCAAAACAACCTTAAAAGCAGGATTACAAAGCTTGCTGCTGGGGAAAAGAAAGATGACCTTTTAACTTTCGAACAACTTGGTGTGGATTACATGTTCGTAGATGAAGCCCACGTTTATAAGAACTGCTTTAGTTACTCAAAGATGAGGAATGTGGCGGGCATTGGTAAATCGGCAAGCCAGAGAGCAACAGATATGCTACTCAAGTGCCAGTATTTACAAGAGGTGAACAATGGAAAGGGCGTTGTATTTGCAACTGGAACGCCAATTTCAAATAGTATGAGTGAAATGTATGTGATGCAAAGATTCTTGCAGCCACAGATGCTTAAAAAAATGGGTTTGAATTATTTCGATAGTTGGGCTGCCACTTTTGGTGAAGTGGTATCTTCCTTGGAAATAACACCTGAAGGCTCCAGCTATCGCATGAGAAATCGGTTTGCAAAATTTCACAATCTACCCGAACTTATGAACATGTTTAAACTTGTAGCTGATATTCAAACCTCTGATATGTTAAATCTGCCTACCCCAGAGATTGAAAGCGGGAAAGCCGAGATTGTTGTAACGGAGGCTACTGAATTTCAAAGAATGCTGATGGATACCTTTGTTGAGAGAGCCGAGAAAATTCGAAGCGGTGAAGTGGAAGCCACAATCGATAATATGCTAAAACTGACCAACGAAGCCAAGCTCATGTCTATTGATCCAAGGCTTGTTACCCCGGATGCACCTAATGATCCAAGAAGCAAATTAAATATTGCTATCGATAATGCCCTTAGTATATGGCAGCAAGGCAGTGAAAAACAAACCACTCAAATCATATTTTGTGATTCAGGCACACCAAAGCCTGGGCAGTTCAATGTTTATGATGAAATCAAGAATGGCTTGGTTGAAAAAGGAGTTACTGATAACCAAATTGCCTTTATACATGATGCCAAAACAGATGAACAGCGTGAGGCACTGTTTGAAAAAGTGCGCATGGGTGAAATGAGAATTTTGCTGGGAAGCACATCAAAGCTTGGGACAGGTACAAATGTACAAGATAAGCTAATTGCAGTCCATCATTTGGATTGCCCATGGCGGCCAAGTGATATCGCACAGCGTGATGGTAGAATCCTTCGTCAGGGAAATGACAACCCAGTAGTAAATATTTTTAGGTATGTTACAAAAGGCACATTTGATGCGTACTTATGGCAAATTCAAGAGCAGAAACTTAAATACATTAGCCAAGTCATGACTGGAAAAAGTATCTCTCGATCCTGTGAAGATATGGATGAAACAGTACTATCAGCAGCTGAAGTAAAAGCCATTGCAACATCGAACCCGCTTTTGGCAGAAAAAATGGAAGTAGACAATGAAGTGAGCAGGCTGAAGCTCTTAAAGGGAAATTGGAATAATGAAAGACTCATCTTAAAACGCAATTTAGAAAGTCAGTATCCAAACCTGATTGCTCATTGTGAAAAGAAAATTGAGGCACTTAGTAAAGATATTGCATTGAAAAATCAATCTATAGGGCAAGCCTTTTCAATGCACATTGATGGGAAAGCCTTCGATGAACGAGTGAAGGCGGGAGAAAGACTGTTCATAATGAGCAAGCTTAATGATCTTGCTGTTAAAGGTGAATCGCTTGAGGTTGGTGCATATCGTGGATTCAAGCTTTACTTATCAAGAACAGCTTTTAGCCAAATAGAACTACAAATTATAGGAGCGTTTACTTATCAAGTGGAGCTTGGAGATTCTGAAATCGGCTGCATCACAAGAATTGAAAATAGCGTGGAGAAGATTGACAGCATACTTATTAAGACGAAACAAAAGCTTGAAGATACCATCATTCAAATTGAAGAAGCCAAGAAAGAAGTTGATAAACCCTATGAGTTTGAGGGACGATTATCAGAATTCTCAGCGCGACAAACAGATATAAATACAAAATTGGAGTTTAAAGAACTCAGGCAACAGGAGGAGGTCATTATTGATGAAACCAGTCAAGATGGAGAGTCTAAATACACTCAAATGCAAAGGCTTCCGGAACTCTCAATAGCAGAGCGCGATAATTACGACAGTTTTAATCCTGAAAACACAAATGAAGGTTTGATTATATCTTTGAAAAATCTTCTGAATGATGTTTACACAAAAGACATATCCAAGAAAATCATCTCTACATTTAGAGAAAGACAGTCAAAGGGTGAGTTTCTAGGTGCCCATGTTCCTTATGGGTACAGTAGACCAGAAGATGGCTCATACAGTCTCGTGATTGACGAAGAAGCTGCCAATGTTATAAGACAAATTTATCAGCGAAAATTAGAAGGTCAAAGCGATACGGTAATAGCCCGTCTTCTGAATGATATGGGAATTTCCTCACCCAGCAAGCATAAGTACCTAAAAGGTGAATGGAAAAATGCAAAATATAACGATAGTATATGGCAGCGTCAGACGATTAAAGCCATTACTGAAAATGAAGTCTATTTAGGGCACAAGATTTACGGGAAAATTCAAGTATCCCTGTATGAGGGTAAACGAAAATCAAGAGTACCCAAAGATCAATGGACAATTATTGAGAACGACCATGAGGCGATCGTTGATCAGGAAACCTTTGATGGTATTCACAACACCAGAATGGAAGTTCATGAAGAATTCACCACAAGACTTGAGAAGAATAAGCATATAGAAAATAAAGAACATATTTTTAAGGGCATCGCAGTTTGTGGAGATTGCAAACACAAGCTGGTGCGTAGACGACAATTAAATAAAGGGTATGTATCTCATTATTTTCTTTGTTCAACCTATGAAGATAACAGTGGTTACAAATGCACCAGAAAACAAATCTCAGAACTTGAAATGATTGATGTTGCGTATGAAGCAATTAGAAGTCAAATAAACTTGGTTTCATCCGTTGAGGAGATCCTAGAAAAAGTTAAGACCAAAATGAAGTTTCAAAGTGAACAGGACGGACTTGCGGGTGAAATTCGAAAAGTGAATACTCAGCTTGAAAGAATTAATTCTTTGAGAAGCTCGCTGTATGACGACTATATTGAGCAACTCCTCACCGAGCAAGAATATCTTTATGCAAAAGGCAAATACGAGAAGGATGAAGCGACTTTAAAGTGCAGATTAAATGAATTGCTCATGCAACTGAATAAATATGAGGTCACTTATTCTTATGAAAACAAGTGGTTGTCAGCTTTTAGAGCGTTTCAGAATGAAAAGTTGTTGACTAGAGAAATGATAGTTGCCCTCATTGATACTGTTGAACTTTACGCAGACAGAAAGGTTCAGGTCAACTTTAAGTTCATGGATGACCGTGAAGTGCTGATTGATTACATTGATGCTTCAGAAATAGAGGTGAAGCCTCATGAATAAGAAAACTTTAGCAATGTACATTCGGCTTTCGGAAGAAGATGTAGGGTTTTTTAAAACTCAAGAAAAATTCACGATTGATGATTTTTTGAATTATACTTTCGGGAAACAAACTCCAGAGTCTGACCAATTAGATATCGATAAAATAAGAGAGAATATTTCGAAAAAAATAGTGAATTCGGGTAATGATACTGAATTTAAAATTGTGTCATCTGCAATAAAATCAAGAAAACTTAGAGAAACAAAAAAGGTCAATAATGTAGCGTCAATTATCATCGAAGGATATGATGAAGAGATTAAAACAAATGTACAGTCGGTTGAAGAAAATGGTGAAAAGTATATCAAAATTAAGTCAACTGATTTAGAAACATTCAATCGATTTAAATGGTAGTTTTTTAAGAAAGGAGGGAGTGTTTTGAGTATCGAAATAAATAATTTGATTTTATTTGAAGATAATTCACAAATGAAACTGAGAACCAAGTTATCTACTGGTGATGATTTGGCTGATAAAAGCACTTCTTTTATTAAAAAAGCATTCTCTATAAAAAATATAAGAGATAGTCTGATTTTTACAATTGATATATACGGATGTCAAATGAAAATCGAAGTTGATTATATCCAAGATGTAGTTGATAAATTCATCTCGGAAATTAAGAGCTGTATTGATGATGATGAAGAGATTTGTCTAGAATGCATTTTCTTTAAAAATATTGTTGAAAATACAGTTTCAGTTTATTCGTTAGAAAAGTATGGACAATACATAGAGTCACTATCTATTGAGAGTGCTCTAGGAAAATATAATGAACTATATAAAGATTATGCCTATATAGTTTTTGATTTAGTACTAGATGTTGGATGCTTTTACACTAAGAAGTTTTATTTTCTTGATTCTGAGAATAAAAGAAGTTCCTACTTTAGCATTAATAGGGATGGAATTATCAACAAAAGAGATAATTTATGTAATTTTATTGGGGAGAAAAAAAATTCGTTTGTTCCAGATGATTTTTATTTTCTTAAAAATCCTAATAATACTCGAATTCAAGGAGTATTTGAGAAGTTAACGCTAGCTATATCTTTAATATACATTAGCAATATTTCTAATATAAAGGACAATATATTAACATACAAAATTGAAGGGTATAAAACTGTAAGAGATGAATTTGAAGTCAGATTACTAGATGACTGTTCGGAAGGCGCATCTTCTCTATGGGAAACATATGATTGGGTCTATGGAAACTTGAATAACGTATCTGATAAAATCGGTATTGCAAGGAATATTCTGTCACTCAATTTAAGCAATTCTGAAATTATGCATATTAATAGTTCTGTCGTAGCCTCTATTAGATCTGGATATGAAATTTATCTTAAAGAAAACGCGGAACGATATATTGAGGTTATGAATCAACAACTTATCTTTATAAATGAAATTAATTCGAGCATTCAAGGATTAGCAACTGATTTTTCGCACAAGTTTAGAAATAATTTTATTGGTTTTTTCAGTTTCATATTTACAACAATGATTTTTAATATTATTTCTACTGGAACAATCAATAACATTTTTACTTATGAAATAACAATGATTTGCGCTGTACTTTTAGTTATTTCAATTGTCTATTTGATTTTTAGTCTGATAGAAGCCACTTTAAGTGCAAAGAAAATAAAACAAAAGTATGATAGAAACAAATCTTTTTATAAGCTGATTCTTGATGAGCAGGATTTAGCTAGGATTCTAGATAATGATAGTTACTATAACGAAGATAAGCAATATTTGAAGAGTTATGTAAAGACATACGTAGGTTTGTGGATAATAGTGGTGATTATACTTTCGGTATTTTTAAAATACGTAGGGACATTTATTAGGTGAAGTCATTAATCAACGTAAAAGAGAATATTCAAGTTCTGTTTTGAGAATTGATGCTCTCTTATTATTATGATTTCAATTATTTTTTTAGTTTTTACTTGACACAGGCTGATGAGGCCCACCGGGGCTACATTCTCGACAAGGAGCTCAGCGATGACGAGATGCTCTACCGCAACCAGGAGGACTTTATCAGCAAATATCGGGTGGTGATAGACTATTTCGATGCCGTCAAGGTCGCTATGACCGCCACCCCGGCCCTTCACACCAGCGAGATTTTCGGCACCCCGGTGTTTTCTTACAGCTATCGGGAGGCCGTGATCGAAGGGTTTCTGGTTGATCACGACGCTCCCCATACCATTACCACCCGGCTATCCACCGATGGGATTGTCTATCACCCCGGTGACACTGTCGTGCTATACGATCCGGTCACCGGCGAAATCATCAACAGCGACCAGCTGGAAGATGAACTGAAATTTGAGGTCGAACAGTTTAACCGCCAGGTCATTACCGAAAGCTTCAACCGCACCGTGCTGGCCGAAATCGCCAACGATCTTGACCCGGAAGGGCTGGGCAAAACCCTGGTCTTTGCGGTGGATGACAACCATGCCGATTTGATTGTCAAAATTCTCAAGGAGATTTACGAGCCCCTGGGGGTGGACAACGATGCGATTTTAAAAATTACCGGCAGTGTCGGTGGTGGTAATAAGAAAAAAATCATCGAAGCGATCAAGCATTTCAAAAACGAAAAATTTCCCAACATCGCCGTCACCGTGGATCTGCTGACCACCGGCATCGACGTGCCGGAAATCACCACCATCATCTTTATGCGCCGGGTCAAATCGCGGATTCTTTTTGAACAGATGCTAGGCCGGGCGACCCGGCTTTGTCCCGCCATCGGCAAAACCCATTTTGAAATTTACGACCCGGTGGGGGTTTACACCTCTCTGGACCCGTACAGTACCATGAAACCGGTGGTGGCCAACCCCAGCACCAGCTATGACGATCTGCTGGCCGGGCTGGAGGTGCTCACCACCGAGGCGCAGCTAAAAAATCAGATCGATATGATCATCGCCAAACTCCAGCGCAATAAGCGCCAATTGGATGAAACCGCCCTGGCGCATTTTCGTGATCTCAGCGGCAGCGACAGTCCCGAAAGCTTTATTGAGACCCTGCGCAGCCTGCCGGTGGCGGCCGCCAAAGCTAGGCTGTTAGATTCCTCAGAAGTCTTTGCGATCCTTAAAAACAGCAGCAAAGCGGGTGCCAAACCGGTGGTCATCTCCGATGCGCCGGACGAACTGCTCAGTCATGAACGCGGCTACGGCAGCGGCGAAAAACCGGAAGACTATCTGGACGCCTTCCACCGTTTTATCACCGATAACAAAAACAAGAACATGGCACTGCTAACCGTCTGCACCAGCCCCGCATCGATGACCCGGGAGAGCTTGAAAAGCCTGAAGCTGGAGCTGGACCGCAACCATTTCACCGAAGCTCAATTAAACAGCGCCTGGAAAGCCGTCACCAACGAAGACATCGCCGCTGACATTATCAGTCTGATCCGTCAGCAGGCTCTCGGCTCGGCGCGGATCAGCCATGAAGAGCGGATTAAAAAGGCCGTCGCCCGGCTCAAAAAACAGCACCACTTTAATAAAATGGAAAGCAACTGGATCGACCGGATCGAAACGAATCTGCTCAATGAAACCATTCTGGAGCATGACAGCTTTGAAACCGGCGCCTTTAAAACCTTTGGCGGCTTTGCCAAAATCGACAAGGTCTTTAAAAATAAATTAGACGACATTATTACCGAACTAAATCAATATCTATATGACGATGGAGGTAACGCAGCATCATGAATAATCAGGAAATTGTATCAAAACTCTGGAATCTCTGTAACGTCCTCAGAGACGACGGCATCACCTATCACCAGTACGTCACCGAACTGACCTATATCTTATTTTTAAAAATGGCCAAAGAAACGGTTACCGACGGCGCCATTCCCGCGGCCTACCGCTGGGAGGTGCTGATCACCAAACAGGGCATCGAGCTCAAACGTTTTTACACCGAGCTGCTCAACCATCTCGGCGAAGAAACCACCGGCCGGATTCTCCAGATCTACGCCGGTGCCCGGTCAAACATTGACGAGCCCAAGAATCTGGAAAAGATCATCACCAACATCGACGCCCTGGACTGGTACTCCGCCAAAGAAGAAGGCCTGGGCAATCTCTATGAAGGTCTGCTGGAAAAAAACGCCAACGAAAAGAAATCCGGCGCCGGCCAATATTTCACCCCCCGGGTGCTGATTAACGTGATGACCCGGCTGATTGACCCCCAGCCTGGGGAACGCTGCAACGACCCGGCTTGTGGCACTTTTGGCTTTATGATCGCCGCCGACCGTTACATCAAAGATCAGACCGACGATTATTTTACCCTGGCCACCGACGTCCAGGAGTTTCAGAAATACCAGGCCTTCAGTGGCTGCGAGCTGGTTCACGATACCCACCGGCTGGCCCTGATGAACGCCATGCTCCACGATATCGAAGGCGAAATTCTGCTGGCCGACACCCTGTCCAACCAGGGCAAAGCGATGAATAACTATGATGTGGTGCTGACCAACCCGCCCTTTGGCACCAAAAAAGGCGGGGAGCGCAGCACCCGGGACGACCTCACCTTTCCGTCCTCCAATAAACAGCTGAACTTTCTTCAGCACATCTACCGCAGCCTTAAAGCTGACGGCCATGCCCGTGCCGCTGTGGTGCTGCCGGATAACGTCCTCTTTGCCGACGGCGACGGCGCTTCGATTCGAGCCGATCTAATGAACAAGTGCAATCTCCACACGATTTTAAGACTACCGACCGGGATTTTCTACGCCCAGGGCGTCAAAACCAATGTCTTGTTTTTTACCCGGGGCAAAACCGAAAAAGACAATACCAAGGAAGTCTGGTTTTATGACCTCCGCACTAACATGAAAAACTTCGGTAAAACCAGCCCCCTCACTGAAGCCCATTTTGACGACTTTATTACCGCCTACACCGCCGCCGACCGCCGCCAGGTGGCTGACGAGCGCTTCACCTGTTTTACCCGGGAACAAATTGCCGAAAAAAACAACAGTCTTGACCTCGGCCTGATCCGTGATGACAGCATCATCGATTACGAAGACATGCAAGACCCGATTGAAAGCGGCGAAGAAGTGGTCGCCAAACTGGAAGAAGCCGTCGATCTGATCCAGAGCGTCTTAAAAGAGCTGCGCTCTTTGGAGGCCTAGGATGGCGAAGAAAAAGCAGGAATTGACGGTTGAGGAAAAGCTGGCGGAAGCGCTGGTTAGGGAAGAGGACTGGCCTTATGTGGTGCCGGGGAATTGGGTTTGGGTGAGGTTGGGGAGCGTGGCTGAATTCGAACGAGGAATTACATTTCCTGCCTCGGCAAAAAATAGCATGCCAGGAGCTGATTTACTACCTTGTATTAGAACAGCAAACATTCAAGAAAGTCTTGAACTTGAAGACTTATTGTATGTTAATAGAAGCTATGTTCGTGGAAATTCAAATAAATATGTTTTGCAAAATGATATTATTATGTCAACAGCAAATTCTCGTGAACTTGTTGGCAAAGTATCTTTTGTTTCAGAAGTATTAGAAGAAATGACGTTTGGTGGTTTTGTTTTAACAATCAGAGCAAAACATATGTTAAGCAGGTTTTTATATTTTTATTTACGTTTTCAGTTTATTTCAGGCAAATTTTTAAGTGAATCTACACAAACAACAAATATAGCAAATATAAAAGTTGGAACATTGAATGAATATACCTTCCCCCTCCCACCCCTGGCCGAACAACAGCGCATCGTCGACCGCATCGAAAGCCTTTTTGACAAGCTGGATCAGGCCAAAGACCTGATCCAGGCCGCCCTGGACAGCTTCGAAATCCGTAAAGCCGCCATCCTCCACCAGGCCTTCACCGGCCAACTGACGAAAAAGTGGCGGGAAGCGCATGGGGTTGGGATGGAGAGTTGGGAGGATGTTAATTTGGGCGATGTTGTAAATGGTTTTAAATACGGGACATCGGAAAAAAGTGATTACACTTACAAAGGTATCCCGGTTTTAAGAATACCGAATATTTTAAATGATGGATTGATAGATTCAACTGACTTAAAATATTTGGCAGAGAATAGTCAGATAGACAAATATTCACTGCAAGAAGGAGATGTTTTAATTATACGTTCTAATGGAAGTAGGGATCTGGTTGGAAAAAGTGCAATGGTGTATGAATCTGAGATAGGTTATGCTTATGCTTCATATTTAATAAGAATGAGGCCAACAAAAATAATACCTCGTTATTTAGTTACATTGATGAACTCATCAATTATTAGAGATCAAATGTTCAAAAAAGCAAAGTCATCAGCAGGAATTAATAATATAAACACTAAAGAACTGGCTTCATTAAAATTCAAACTTCCATCTCGCACTGAACAACAAGAAATCGTCCGTATCCTCGACGACCTCTTTGCCAAAGAACAAAACGCCAAAGACCTCTGTGACCTCATCGATCAAATCGAAGCGATGAAAAAAACCATCCTCGGCCAAGCCTTCCGTGGGGAACTGGGGACAAATGTAGTGTGGGAAGCGAGTGAGGTGGAGTTGTTAAAAGAAAGTATTTTATCTAAATAACAGTGCGCATTTTTTTAATGACAAGATCAATTACCAGGAGGTGTGTTTTTGAACTATTTTATCAAACTGCTAATTCTCATAAAAGAAGAACCCATTTTGTTGTATGGCTTTTGTGCAGAGACAGAGCAACCGATCGATGAGTGGAAACAAAAAGAAATAGACAAGAAATTAAAGCTCTTACAATTTTCAACCATTGTTGATGAATTTGAGAAAAATGAGTTTAAGAAGAGATTGCTATCAAAAGAACCTCTCGAAATAACGAAAGTCCATTTGGCTGTTGATTTAGAACTACGGCCAACCGTTCTTTCAGATACCGCAGACTTAGAAGAAAAAAGAAACAAACCCGTATCGAGGTTTCATAGAGTTGAGGAGTGTTGGAATTTAAATAAGTCGGATTTAATGGAAAAAATTCAGGGAGGCTTTTCAGAATATTCTGGCCGCGAATTAAGGAACACGATATGTAAAGTATTTAACTTGCTAAAAAAAGAATGTGGTATTGACTTCACCTTAGAGGGTGGAAGATTAGGTAATTTTGAGTTTTATTTTCCTGGCAAATATTTTGATAGCTTTAAAGTCATACCAAATAAAGATAATAATTGTCTAATTACTTTAACGAAGAAGATTGTGATAACCGAAACTTTTATAGTAAATTGTTCAATAGAAAATGAAGGTCGTTGGATTAGTGATCAATTAAAAATATTTCAACCGGAGTTTGACGAACTAGATTTTTCTGCCACTGAGCCAATTACACGAATCCAAATAAAAATATGGGAACAGAACACTGGAGAGTTGGTATTTGTCGATGATATAATATACATGGTTGAAATTGATATGGACATGGCAATTACTAAACGCAGAATCATTAAGGATCCGTGGACGCAAAAGTTATCTCGCAGTGATTCAAAAAATGTAGACGCAATTAACAAGATTGAAAATAATGTCATTTCTTCAAAATACAATACATTAAATATTTCACTTGAGGAAAAAATGCCATGGCGTAAGGCAAAACAAGAAGGACAAAAACTATGTAAAGTTTTTAAAATTGAAAAAGTCAAAGGAGCTTTTGTTCCGAAAACTACAGATAAAAAAGGCGAAATTGATAGTTTTCAAAAAGTTAGGAGTTATATAAATCAAAGCGGGTTAAAAAAAGTTGTGTTAGCTGATCCGTATTTCTCAGTTAAGTCTGCCGGAAAATTATTAGCTAGAATATCTTCTGCTTCTGTAGAGTTGGACATTATAACAGCTTTGAGTACAAAAGATCCTGATACAGAAGAAAATGAATCAACGCCTTCTTGCACAAAAAATTCAGATAAAGAAGAAACTAAACGAAAAATAAAGGATAATGTAAAAGGATTTCTAGAAAAAAATCGAAATTTATTACATTCGAAATTAATGATATATAATATTCTTCAAGGAAATAAAGCAGCTTTTCACGACCGGTACTTAATACGGTATTTCGAAAATGGTAAAATAGACGGTTTCTTACTAAGTAATTCTCTAAACTCAGCGGGACAATCATTTCCATTTGTAATAGCTCCCCTTGAAAATGAAGTTTGTCTTGAGGTTGCTGATTATCTAAAAAATTTAATTGATTCAGAATTTCAAAAGTCTCGTAATAAAAAGCAGCGAGCAGCGATTGAAGTTTTATTTAACGGTATTGACCAAAATGATGATAAAGATAATATTCCAACAATTGCAAATACTTCAAAATTACCGTTTTTATTAACCGGTAAACAAGATATTAATACAGCAATAGAAGCGTGTATTGAGCTAAATTATTTTAAAGAAGGTTCCACATCTAAAGATTTTACAGTGTTGCCTGAGAAAATACCTGAAATTGTAAAGATTATTGACGATCATTTTGAATCTCAACCTGAAACGGCAATTATTTCACTTGGTGTGGCAATGTACCACTCTTATCAAGTTACAGATATTATTCTAGATTGTTTCGTACAAAATCCAGAATCTAGTTCAAAATATTTGGAGATATTTTCTAGTCTAGCTGTTAAAATGGAAGAGAGGCAAAAACATGACCAACAACCTTTAGATAGTGTGCAATACATCTTTTGGGCATTGATGAACAGTAATACAAGTCCATCTTCAATAAAGCATTGGCTAGGTAGAAGTAGTTCAGTTTATTATGAACAGGAAGGTTATTGGTGCTCCCTGTACAAACTTTTCTTATATTTAGATCCGGCTTCTTTTTTGGAGGTAATGGAGAGCACCTCTTCACCATTGATGTTATCAATTCTGCTGAATTACGTAAACTTAAATAATTATGAAATTGATATTTTTCAGCAGTTATTAAATTCAAGATGGGAATGGATGAAAGACTTGTCAGCTCAATGGCTTTGGAATAATTATATTCACAAAAAACATGAATTTGAGAATGTTTTGGATATTCAGGAACCTGAAATTCAACTTCAACTAAGTGCTTATTTATTATCTCAAGCGGCACTCAATTTACGAATGAATAGTTCGAATGCTTCGCTAGAGAAAGATTGGTTAGTTTGTGTTTCTTTGATTGATCGTATTGTCAAACTCTGTAATGAATCATTAATACACGATGAAATAGTATTAATGGTTCTGGAAAAAGTGACCGATTGTGAAAAAACAAGCGAATGCTGGTTAAAATTCACCTTGACAAGCTCACTGCAGAATATAAAGATACGAAATTATCTTCTAGAAGAGATTATTAGTTTGTACGAAAATAGAATAAATTCAGACAAGTTATTACCTTATAAATCTGAAGCAGACCAATGCTATATTGAATATGTTGTTGAAGCAATCATTTTGCGTACGGAGGATAGTGATAATGAATTTGATGTTACGAAAATATTGCCTTGGGAAGCACTTTTTGATTGGGCAGAACCTTTTCTTAAAGATCGTGATTATTTCAGATGGTATAGTGCGGAAAATAGGGTGAAATGGACAATCGAACTATTGAATACATATAGAAAAAATGGGAATTATTTACAAGGAAAATTGCAAGACTACTGGAATTATTATAATAACAGGGATTGTAATTGACTATATTATCACCTAATTTAAAATTCAGCTAAATTTTAGAAAAATTATTGTTGCTTGAAAGAAGTGAAAAGATGGATATTATTTATCAGGAATATTTTAATTACTACTTGGAATTGGAAAGGGATTTTTTTGCAACGGAATCGTATATTACAATCGATAGAGATAATTATATGGCATTCTCTATGCAATACAATAGAATATTTCAATCAATTTGCAGTGAAATTGATTGTTTATTTAAAGAATTATGTGGGCAAGTTGATGCAAGTATTAAAGTCAAAAACATAGAAAATTATCGTAAAGTGGTACAAGCAAATTTTAAATATTTTAATACTGAAACGGTTTTTTTTAATAAATCAAGAATTCAATTACAACCATGGAAAGACTGGAACGAAAATGAAGCGCCAGTGTGGTGGACTAAATATAATAAAATTAAGCATCGGAGAATGGATATTGATGGGGAAACTCAAAAGCAGTATTATAAATTTGCTAATTTAGAAAATATATTGAATGCTTTAGCTGCATTGTATATAGTTGAACAGTACTACATTTATAGTTTTGACTTTAAAAAAGTATTTGAACTTACAGAAACTATGGAGTTAAATCCGAGACTGATAGAAGAGAAAAATGAAGAATGCAAAGCAGGTGCTTTACTGAAAAACCAATCAAAGGAATGTAATATGAAACAATGGCATGATGCGGGCTGTTATATGGGATTTTTAGGCCAGGATTTTTTCGAAATAAATAAATTGAATAGTTTAATGAACTGCAGAGATCTAAAGTAATCAATGCTATGGAATGCTTAACATTGATGAAAAACCGATTGCTATCGTATTTCTAAAATACAATAAAATCTGGACAACCAGCGCCATGGAGCCCCCAGTGCCAGGCACACTTAACTTATTATCCAACTCGGTGAATTACAGAAAGCGGTCTGCTTTGGGCGGCTCATTTGCCAGCCCCACCCAAAAGAGATTTAACTGGTTGTGGTGTCAGACATGATCAATAATCCAGTGAAGCAGTTGCCGATCATCCATTTGACCAGCCGCCAGATCGATGCCCAACTGGATCAGTTCATCATCTGTACATTCAGGCATAAAGCCGTTCATCTCCAGAAATGTCAGCATAACCAGAATACCGATCCGTTTATTGCCATCTAAAAACGCATGGTTTTTGATCAGTGAAAAGCCCAAACGAGCGGCTTTGGCCGGAACCGTTTGGTACAGATCTTCACCAGCAAAGCTTTGAAAGGGCGCATTTAGAGCAGAATCCAGCAGCCCTTCATCCCGGAGACCATCACTGCCGCCAGTTTCGTTAATCAACATGGTGTGTAGACGCAACACCTGCTGAAGGGACAACCGTTTCATTTGGCCAATTCCTCAAAGGCAGCTTGATGTTTTTTAAGAATCCGTTTGGCAATGGCGTCAACTGCGTCATCGTCAAGTGCGGCTTCTTCCTGAAACTGGCTGAACTCAATCAGGACATAGCGGGGGGTATTGTTTTTTAAAATGATGGCAGCGCCGTTTTCATCAACAAGCCGGGCAACTTTCGAAAAATTCTGGTTGGCTTCGGTAATGGAAACTAAATTTTTGGTATTGATTTGCATCACTAGCACCTCCTAGTCTTTATACCATTGTACTATAATTATAGGATAAATAAAACCTAAATATAAATCCATTAAGGTAAAAAACTAAGGTTCATGAACACATGGGGACGGAGGTTTTGTGCACCATGCCTGTGCCGCCCTTTATTAGCCCAGGTGCATGCACCCGTAACTTACCTAAATTATATGATGAATGTAATTCACAAAGCGCAAAAATGTATTGTAATTAGTGAAAACGGATGGTGTTAACCGGTCCGATATAATCGCTAAAAAAATAGCTGCTTTTGAGATTCAACATTGCTCTATCGAAGAACAAAAAGAAATTGTCCGCATCCTCGATGACCTCTTTGCCAAAGAACAAAACGCCAAAGACCTCTGCGATCTAGAAGCGCTGGCCGGACCGGGCAATGGCAAAAACCACGCAGTTAATCCATGTAAATATAGTTAATTGTGAATCATTATTTAATGTTGTAGGTTGATATAAAAGCAATCTTCGAAATGAATAAAAAAAGAAGGGGTTGACAAAATAAACATCAATATTATATAAAATTGCTGTAAAAAATCGACAGTTTTTTATAAAAATGAACAAAATGATACAGAAGTGAGTATTGAGCTTCAAAAAAACCAAAAAAAGAAGGGGTTTGGAAGGGGTAAAATGGCGTAACGAAGGGGTTGGAAGGGATGGAAGGCTTTTTTCACAGTTTCAGTCAAATAGAAAAAAAATAATTATCCAACCGATTATTTTTACCCCCAAACCCCTTCCACCCCTTCCTAAAGTCTTAGTTCAGAAAATAATATAAAAAAAAGAAGTAGTAATTAAAATATTTAAAAGGCATTAAAAGGGACTGGCACCGGTACCCGGTTGCACATGGGGAAGGAGGTTTTGAGGACCATCTTCTAACGGTGCCGGTCTCACCTTAACTGGCTAAACGCTGCGGGAAAAATAACGATAAAAAAGGAGCTACAAATGAAGCCTTGTGAAAAATGGGATCTGCTGATTGAACAAACAGCTTTAGAGCTGCCGGGAACAACCCGGGACTACAAGCCGGAATGGGATGCCGTCCGATATTTTGTCGGCGAGTTAATGTTTGCCATGCGCGGTGAGAACAAGAACGGCGACTCACTGTTGACCCTTAAGCTGCCGATCGGCGATGGTGAAATGCTCCGCTCCTGTTATCCGGATATTATTCCCGGCTATTATATGAATAAACAACATTGGAATTCGATTCTGCTTGCCGGCGATGTCCCGGAACCGGTTTTGATTGACTGCATCCAACTGGCTTATCAGACCGTTTTTATGAAAATGACAAAAAAGAAACAGCGGGAAATTGCGGAAAGTCGGCGTTAGTGCCCCAGCGCCAGGTTCACTTAACTTATAAGGGAGAAACGATATGGAAAATAAGAATCGCCCAGTTATTGTCTTTTTTTCAAAAGACGGAAACACCAGAAGTGGTGCAAAGCGCTTAAATGAGCGTCTTGGTGGTAAGATCATTGAACTGCGGGAACAGAAAAACGGAAATGTTTTGCAGGCGCTGTTTAAAAAAGGTTCTAAACTCCAGGGCAACCCCTGGCAAGAAATCGCTGCTGCGACGGATGTTTATTTAATGCAGCCGATTTGGGCCAGCAATGCTGTACCAGCGATGAATACCTTTCTTCAAAACGCTGATTTTTCAGGAAAACAGGTTACCATCATCACGTTTCAGCAATTTGCCGACCTGAAAAACAGTGACAAAGTTCATCAGGAAATTGCCGCAGCGGTTAAACAGCGAAACGGACAGATCATCGGAACCCATGCATTTGTTGGCGGGAAAATGGGCCACTGCGCCGCGGAAAAATTGATTTATGATCAGATCGATTCGATCGCACGACAGGACTGATTGAAGATGACATCAATAAGCAGATCAGTTATGTCTGTGAAATATGACGGTCGGCAAAGACTTTTTTGGCAATCGCAACGGCGTTTAAAACTTTTGGAAATCCGGTGTAGGGGATACATTGAATAAAGGCTTCAATAATTTTCTCTGGTAGAATCCCGACATTTAAGGCACCATTAATATGTACTTCCAGCTGAGGTTCACAGCCGCCAGCGGTCAGCAGGCTGGTGACGGTGATCAGTTCCCGTTCTGCAAGGGTCAGCCCCGGCCGGGGGTAGATATCGCCAAAGGCGAATTCGATAATATAGTTGCCCAGGTCGGGGGAGATTGTTTTAAGTGATTCGATCACTTTTTCGCCGCCAACGCCATCAATTTTTCTTAACTGCTCGATACCAATCTGATAACGGGTTTGATCCATTTGTAATTACCTCCAAAATTCTTTATACTATCAGTATAGTGCTTAGACTATGGTCTAAGTCAACCCTCTTTTTGAAAGGTTTTATTATGATTATCAGCGAAATGGCCCAACTGACCAAGATCAGTGAATATACCCTGCGATATTATGAAAAGAAGGAATTGATTATCGTTTCCCGCGATGCCCGGGGTCGACGCAATTATGACGAAAACGATATTGAATGGATTCGTTTCATTCAACGTCTAAAAGAGACCGGGATGCCGCTGCGGGATATCAAAAAATATTCTGATTTGAGAGCCGAGGGCGATCAGACCATCCCCGAACGACGGGTGATGCTGGAAACCCACCGCTTATTCGTTGTTGCTGAACAGCAAAAATGGACCCAAAATCTTTGTAACCTTGATGCAAAAATCGAGTATTATGCTACAATGTCGTTAACAACTGATCAAACAAAATTTTAGATTAAAAAGGAGAGCGTTATGAATTTTTCATGGGTAACAGTCACCGTCAAAGATTATGATATAGATGATAAACAGTTGGTGACACAAAGCGCGGAGCGAGCATCCTTTACGTTGTTTGACTTTGATTTGAAGTAATTTTAGCTTAAAAGGAGTTATCATGTTTTAACGAACTTGGCATGGAATTGTACCGCTTAAAATGCGGGCGGCGTTTGAACACTATGAAAATCAAACCGGTGTTAAAGATACCCTGGCCATCCCGGGCAATCGAGGTGCTTTTTTGAAAATCGTCGAGCAAGGTGACTATGCTCATTTTTTTCTCTGCACAAAGTGGGATTCAATGGCCAGCATGATTGCTTATGCCGGGCAGTAACCAGCGATTGCGGTGACTTATCCTGAGGATGAACACTATGGATTGATCTCTGATCCGATCGTGATCATTCAGGAAGTCGTGGATGACCGTGATCCGTTCAAAGCCCAAGATAATATCGGGCAGCAAGGCAAGGCCAAAAAACCGATGCAACACGATAAACCCCCAATCACAGCGATTACCTATCGCAGCGGCGATGAATCTACTGCTGGATGACATCCAGGAGTTGTGGGAGGCGCTGAACCGGTATCACCGCGATGCCGCTGCGAATTTTAAATCACACTATGAAAACTTTACTTTCGAAATGCGTAAAAAAAATCTGCTTAAGAAGGCCCAAAATGGGCAGCTACGAATTGAAATTGCGGTTGATCAGGAAACCGCCCAAAATGTTGGGTACTGTATTTCCCGGGTCGAATTTTCCGGTGATGCTGAAATGGAGTCGTTATATGTACATGAAATTTATCGGGGGCTGGGCCTTGGTGAGACACTATTAAGCAATGCCATTACCTGGATGGATGAAATGGGGGCCCACACCAAGTCCGTGTCGGTGGCAGTCGGCAACGAGAAGGCCTTCAGCTTTTATGCGCGCTTTGGCTTTCATCCCCGAAAAACTCTGCTTGAGCAGATAAAATAGGGTGCGTGCCTGGTGCCCGGCGCACATAGCTTAAGATCATCCGGCTGCATGACAGCCTGATAATAAATTTACAGGAGGAAGACAATGGCATTTGAAGAAAGAAGTTTCAGATCATTTAACGAGAAGGATACCATCCAGGCTTGGATTTACAAGCCGATTCGCAAACCCCGGGGAATTGTTCAAATTGTCCACGGTTTTGGTGAACATTCGCGACGCTATCTGCATATGATTCTTAAGCTGAACGAAGCTGGCTTTGTGGTTGCGGCAGATGATCATGTGGGACATGGTAAAACCGCCACGGAATCCGGCAATTGGAGTGACTGGGGAAATAAGGGCTATCTGACGATGGCCGAAGATGAACACAGTCTGCGCCAATTGGTCCAGGCAGACTATCCCGACCTGCCTTATTTTATGTACGGTCACAGCATGGGCTCGATGATTGCTAGGTCTTATGCGACAATTTATGGGGAAGGCATCGACGGTTTGCTGCTCTGCGGAACCTCGTCGATTTTTCCGAAGACTCAGGAGTTGGCGGCAGCATTGCAAAAGTGCATCGATGAAGGCAAAGGCGAAGAAATCGATCCCAGTTATTTAGGGGTTCTTTTCGAATGGATGACTGACCGCATCACTAATCCCCTGACCCCCAATGATTGGATTGCTGGCGATCCGGATATCGTTGCTGATCATGCCCTTGATCCCTTCAACAATTTTACCAGCCCACCGAATATCCGATCAACCTATGATTTTATCATGATGATTGATAGCATTATTGGCATCCAATGGGCCGAGAAAGTTCCGGCTGCGATTCCGGTTTATAATATTGCCGGTGATCAGGACCCCGTTGGGCTTTTCGGAGAAGGCGTCTATGCGGTGTCAAACTGGCTGGCAGATACTGGAAATCAGGTTAAAACAAAAATTTATTCAGGGTATCGTCATGAAATCCATAATTATCGGGATATTCGTGACGCGGTCGAAGACGGTATGATCGACTTCATCAATGCGATCATTGCGACGAAGGAAAACTGATTTACACGGCAGAAGTGTGATTGTGAGGGAATAAATGGAACCAGTAAATACAATAAAAGAAATGAATCAACTGATTCAGATGAATGACATGTTGCTGGTTTATTTTGGCAGTAATACCTGCGGCGTGTGTCGGGATCTACAGCCCAAAATTGAGGCAATGATTGACCACCATCCAAATATTCGGGCGGTTAAGGTTGACGTGCAAAACTTGTCGGAACTTACGGCCAGTTATAGTATCTTTTCAGCTCCGGTTGTGATGCTATTTGTTCAAGGCAAAGAAACCGTCCGTGAAGCAGGAATTATTAGCCTGATTAATCTCGAAGAAAAAATTTCCAGATACGACGCGCTTCTTTATGATAGGCATAAAAATTGAATTTGCCACGTTGCGATTATTATGGTTCTGCCTGTAGCGTATTTCATTTTGTGGCCGTGATTGAAGGGTTGAAATAGGTAAAGGTATTTTTCCAAGAAGATGAAGCGGACATGACTGCTTTTCAGATCATTCGGCTGTTTGACAGCGGAACCGCATTGGTTTTTCCGAACAAAATAATAAAGCGGTGTATAATATTTTTGATGAAGCATCGCTAACCGGTAATTATTTGCCGATGGCACGGTTACTGCATTAAACATTGGGGTCGGGATTATTATAAAAATTAGATATCGCGTCAGAAACAGTGGCGTCTTTTGAAAAATTGAATCGTAAGCTATGGTAGAGCATGCGGTACATGCCATCAACGATTTGTTAATAACAATTGATCATTGATGCCAGTCACACTTTACTTGTGTAAACAAACGCCGGGAGGTCTTCTTGATGATCATATCAAAACACCTGCCGGCGTATTTTTGTTAGTAAGAACTTTTTTTATCAGCTTACTTCCAGCGCCAGACTGGTATTTGTGAATCTGGCATTTTTGATCAGCGCCGGGGTACACTCAATCACAACCCAGATGGCCAGCACCAGATAAACCAGGGCGAGGGCGGGGACCACAACATTCGTTCCGACCGGCATTACAAAGACTCCATTGACAAAGGTGTAGGAGGCAAAAATATTGACCAGTGCCCAGATGCTCATACTCAGCATAAAGACGGCCGGGATAAATGTGGCCAACCAGGCTTTGCCGTACTTTGAGGTTCGCTGGAGCCAGACGGTGATACCGACCAGTGCCAGCGATGCCAGCAGCTGGTTGGAAGCCCCGAAGGTTTTCCAGAAGAGACTCCAGATGGCCACCGGTTTTCCGGTTGGATCGGTCAAGCTGATGGACATCAGTGTCAGCGGAATCCCGCCGATCAGCAGGGTTGAAATAATCCGTCCTGACCAGCCTTTGATATGGGTGATTTCCTGAAAAATATAGCGGCCCAGTCGGGTGCAGACATCCAGGGTATCGTAGACAAAGGTGGTAAAGGCCATTAGTCCAAAGGAAATACCAAAGGACTTGCTAATGCCAATGAGGGCCATGAATGAACCAAGGCCATTGGCGTAGATGAAATTTGGCGACTTACCCAACAGGGTATCCCCTTGGGGCAGGATCATCACGGTTGACAGGGCAATCAGGGCGACCACCGCTTCAACCAGCATGATCCCATAGCCAATCGGCTTGGCATCACTTTCTTTAGCCAATTGCTTCGAGGTGGTGCCGCTGCTGACGAGACTGTGAAAACCCGAACAGGCGCCGCAGGCAACGGTAATAAACAGCATCGGGAACATCGGCCGCCAGAATTCTTCAGACCCGAGGACACTGGTGAAACCGGGATACTGAACTTGAAATCCGCCAAAGATAACACCGATAAAAGAAAAGATCAGGGTGATATATAAGAAATACCCGCCCAGGTGACCCCGGGGCTGCAATAAGGCCCAGACCGGCACGATTCCGGCGATAAAACAGTAGGCGATAATCACAAAATTCCAAATTTTCTGGGCATCCTGAGGTGTACTCAGTCCTAAAACTTCCTGAAGATTGAAGGGGATGTATTGCCCAATCCAAATCGAAATTCCGACTAAGGGGAGAAAAATAACCGTTGCCACACTGAGTTTCATTTTTGTAAATTTCAGTAAAAAACCCATGATCACTGGCAGAATCAGGTATAAAATGGAAGAGGTTGCGGTGGCCCCGCCACCGATTGATTTTCCGTCAGCTAATTCCACGGTATTAACAAATGATGAGGTGGTAATATCGGTAAAGGCGACAATAATCATAATCAAAGTAAAGAAAATGAAAATATTAAAGAGAATCCACACCCGCAATGATACGTATTCCTTCATCGTGTCGGCAATCCCGGTGGCCTTATGCCGAATCGAGGTGACCAGCGAGCCCATATCATGAACGCCGCCGATAAAAACGGTGCCAATAAGGATCCAAATCATGGTGGGAATCCACCCAAAAGCGATGCCGGCGATAATCGGACCGGTGATCGGGCCGGCCGCCGCGATGGCGGAGAAATGTTGCCCCGCTAAATATTTCGAATCAGTTGGCACATAGTCCACACCGTCTTCCATTTCCACCGCTGGGACCACGTTATGATCATCAAGTGCAAATATCTTCTGTGATATGAATTTTCCATAGGTAAAGTACGCAATGATCAGAAACAGCGTGCCTCCACCTACAATCAAAAGTATATTCATTCAAAACCTCTCTCTTTTTTATAAAATAATAAGTTACTCATTAAAAATAACTTTATATACATTTTTTGTCAATGTTTATTCAATGAAATACACAAAAGATGCTATAATAAAAACAATTGAGCTAATATTCATCGCTATCGTTGAAGAAAGATTGGACAGCGTTCCGATCAGCGATTGTCGATGGCTAAAAATTCAAATAAAGTGATATGAGCTGCAACAGTGGAGGAACAACTTTGAAAGAAATCAATGCGAATCAGTCGCTCTTTAAGCGGTCCGGGGCATTACTAAGACGGCGGTTCTTTTCCTATCTGCTGCCGACAATTATGATGAATGCCGCATTGTCACTGGGGATCATTGTGGATGGCATCATTGTTGGTAATCTGCTGGGAACCGCGGCCTTTGCCGCCGTCAACATCTGTGCGCCGATTACTTTTTTATTCAGTGCCGTCTATGCCCTGATTGGGATCGGCGGTTCCATCGTCGTCGCTCATTGCAAGGGGCGGATGGATCATGATGGCGCCAATCTCAATTTTACCCTGGCTTTAGCCGGGCTGTTGGTCATCTCGGTTTTGTTTGCGACGGTTGGCACACTTTTGGCGGCACCGATCGCCGCGCTATTAAGCGGCGGGAGTAATTTAGAACCGCTGGTGAAGGACTTTTTTTCGGTGCTGGTGCTGGGCGCCCCGGCTCTGATCATAGTTCCCGGATTGGTATATTCTATCCGCACCGATTCGCATCCCAAGCTGGCGGCTAATATTCTGATCATTGCCAATGTTGTTAACCTGCTGCTGGATCTGCTCTTTATGGGGATCTTTAAAATGGGTATCGGCGGGGCCGCCCTGGCCACCGTGACCGGGTATCTGGTCGGTGCTGGCGTTTGCGGCTTTTATTTCGTTTCGCCCAAACGCAGCTTAAAATTGGTGCGGCCGCTGACAAAAGATTTGAAAAAGTTTGGCAGCATCTTTTTATTCGGGATGCCGCTAGCACTAACCGGAATCACCTATTTTATCCGAAATCTCTCCATTAATACCATTCTGATCGCCACTGTCGGGCCCCTGGGAGTGGCAACTTTCGGGGTTTGCATGAACATGCTGTCGGCCGCCACAATTGTGATCGGTGGAACGGCTCAAACCATCATTCCGGTGGTTGGCTGTACCTATGGCGAGAAGGATTACCGGGGCATTGCATCGATCATTAAAATGGCCGTCATCACCGTCACGGCGCTGTGCGGGACGCTGATGCTCATTTTTGTGCTTTTTCCGCTGCCGGTCGCCGGGTTATTTGGGATTAGTGGCGATCCTCAGACCCTCACCACGATTGCGGCGGCGATCCGATTATTTTCGTTGTCGCTACCTTTTTTTGGGATTAACTTCTTATTGATCTGTTATTTCCAAACCGTTAATCGCAGTGGCTTCTCAGCGGCCATTACCGTTTTTGAAAACCTGATTATCGTCCTGCCGCTGATCCTGATATTGGCGCGTTTGTTTGGTGAAATGGGCATCTGGATGGCCTTTGTGATCAGTGAAACGGTGACCCTGACTTTAGTTTTGGGGATGACCGGGATCATTAAAAAACGATCAAAGCCTGATTTGATGCCAATCCTGCTGCTGGAAAAAACGGATACCCGGCTTCTGGACGTCACCATTTCCAATTCTATCCGCGACGCCACCAGGATCTCTCAACGGATGATGGAATTTTGTCGGGAAAACGGGATTGATGCAAAACGAACAAACCGGGTCGGTGTCATCGTCGAAGAATTAAGCGTCAACATTATTGAGCATGGCTTTAAAGATCAACAAGCGCATTCCATCGATATTCGTTTGTCAATTGTGGCCTCCGAGCTGGTGCTGCGTTTTCGCGATGACGGCGAGCCTTTTAATCCGGTTGCCTATCTTTCGGTATTGGGAACTGATAAAACCGACAAAACCGACAAAACCGACAAAACCGACAAAACCCTGGGTCTTTATTTGGTGCAGGAAATGACTAGCGATTTTAAATACAGCTATGTCCTTAATTTCAACAATATTATGATCAGTATGTAAGCGTATCAAAAAAGAGTGGGAGCGTGACAACAATGGAACTGATAAAAATAAGAGCAGTTAATCAGACCAGTATGATGGAGCCGGTTCAGGCCTGTATTAAAAGTATTGCCGGCCAGTATAAGTTGACGGAAAAAGAAATTTGGGGGCTTGGTCTGGCGGTCGAAGAAGCGATGGCCAATGTTATCAAATATGGGTTTGATCAGGTAAGCCAGCGTTATTTTGATGTCGCGGTGGAGGTCACAGGGACGGAATTTACCGTGGTCATCAGTGATCGGGGCATCCCCGGTGATTTTATTGAGGATCACTATGATGATGGTCTGGGAATCAGCATTATGAAGCATTTTCTGGATCAGCTGATTGTAAAAAACATGGGCTTTAACGGCCGGGAACAGCGGTTGGTTAAATATCTGTCCGGGTTACCAGCCTACACCAAACGGTTCCCGGAGCCAGCCTCGGATTTGCCCGGGGATCTGAACCTTGAGTATCGACCGCTGCGCCGGGAAGACGCCATCGAGGTAGCCCGGTGTATTTATGATGAATATGAGTTGACTTATATTTTAGAACAGGTTTATTATCCGGATCAGTTTTTTGATGCCTGTGAGCGGGGCGACATCTATTCGCTGGTGGCCGTGGCCCCCGACGGTGAAGTGGCCGGACATCTGGCGGCTGTCCGGTTGACGGACTTTCCCGGGATTGTCGAAATGGGCATTGGTGTGGTCAAGAAAAAGTATCGCAAGTATGACATCATGAGAAATCTGACCGATCAGATTGTGGCCTATTGCCAGGCGACGCCGGATATCAATGCCCTGCTTGTGGAACCGGTGGCCTATCATACCATTACCCAGCAAATGTGTGAGCACTACCAATTAATTCCCTGTGGATTTGCCTTTCACATCAACGAGCTGGTCAATCTGGATAATAAGCGGGTCTCGGTTTGTCTGGCGATTCGCTCCTTTAAGCCGGGTGAAAAACATACCATCTATGTCCCGGAATCGCTGGAAAAATTGCTCCGGCAGATTTATCAGACAATTGGGATTGAGTTGGCAATTGGCGAAAATGCCAATCATCCCCTCTCTGAAAAAAGTGTGATGACCTTGAAAAAAGACAAACATAATGGACTGGGCAAGCTGTTTATCAACCTGACTGGGGCAGACATCGGCCGGCAGCTTAAAATGGCCCTGCAGACGCTGAAAAAAGAAAAGTGTCCGGTTATTCTGCTTTATCTTAATCTATTTGATCCCAGCATCAATTTTGCCTATCAGGAAGCGGTTGAATGTGGATTCTTCAATGTCGGCTGTCTGCCGCTGAGCAATGCTGGTGATTATTTATGTATGGAATTACTGGTGGATCAGGAGATTGATTATGATACAATTGAGATGACGCCGTCATTTAGCTTGTTATTGCAGGAACTGCAGGAGATTGAGGATCGGGTATAAAATGGAGAAAATGCCGGGTTAAATACCCGGCTGAGGAGGAGTTAACTATGTTTATAAGACCGAGAAATAAACTAAATAAAACCATTATATGCGTAATTTTTGTGCTTGTGTTAAGCATGGTTTTTGCCGGATGTGTGCCGCAAAGCAAAACCAGTCATAATGATAGACCTGCAGGTGAAAGTAAAAACGTATCAGCAGTGGATGCTCTGAGATTGCTTGAGGATGGAAACGCAAGATTTGTAAGTGCCGGAACCACCACAAAGGACATTGGTGAAGCAAAACGTGCGGACTTGTCTGTTGAGGGTCAGTTCCCGGTTGCAGTAATTGTAAGTTGTTCTGATTCCCGGGTGCCGCCGATGCTGATATTTGATCAGGGTCTGGGAGATTTGTTTGAAATTCGAGTAGCAGGAAATGTGATCGATCCGCTATCACTAGGGAGCGTAGAATACGCCGCGGAACACCTTGAGTGCCAGTTGGTTGTTGTGATGGGACATGAAAAATGCGGTGCTGTAAAAGCAACGTTGGAAGGTGGCGAAGCTCCAGGCAGTATTGGTTCTATAGTCGAAAAAATCAAACCAGCTGTTGAAAAAGTGAAAGCTTCAGGCATTGCAGATGACCAGGTTTATGAAAAATCGATTGATGAGAATATAAAAAACACCATTACAGAAATAGAAAATAGTCCCGTCATTGAGGAGTTTGTAGCAAATGGGAAATTAAAAATTGTTGGTGCCAAGTATGATCTAGATACCGGAAAAGTTGAGCTGCTATCTGAATAATGAGATCAGGTAAAGTAGCATTAGACGCTGCTGCGTAACTTAACTAATTTAAAAAGAAAAGCGGCCATCCTGGCCGCTTAAAGTTAAAGTTTAAATAAATCTGTGCTGAGATATTTTTCGCCACGGTCCGGGAAGATTACCACAATCAGACCAGACTCAATTTTTTTAGCCACCTCGGCGGCGGCATACATCGCTGCTCCACTGCTCATGCCCACAAAAATCCCTTCTTTTTTGACAATTCGACGGGCAAAATCAAAGGCGATTTCAGATTCAACCATGATGTGTTCGTCAATGGCTTCGGGTTGATAAAGGGCTGGAACAATGGCTTCGTCCATATTTTTAAGGCCCTGGATGTAATGACCGAGCACCGGCTGAGCTTCCACAATTTTAACGTCAGGATTGTGATGGCGAAGTCCCATGCCAACCCCCATAATGGTGCCGGAGGTACCTAGAGATGAAACAAAGTGAGTGATTTTTCCTTCGGTTTGTTCCCAGATTTCCTCGGCCGTGGTAGAATAGTGGGCGAGCTTATTATAGTCATTGCTGAATTGATCAGGATTAAAATAACGCTCCGGATATGCGGCAATTAATTCCCACACCTTACGAATCGCGCCATCAGTTCCTTCGGTCGGAGAGGTCAGGGTAACGGTAGCACCAAAGGCTTGAATCATTTTACGTCGTTCGATGGAGACGGCTTCGCTCATGACGATTTCCAACTGATAGCCTTTTACGGCAGCGATCATGGCCAAACCAATCCCGGTATTGCCGCTGGTCGGTTCGATAATGATTTTGTCTTTGGTTAAAACGCCTTCAGCCTCGGCCTGTTCCAACATTTTAAGGGCAATCCGGTCCTTAATGCTTCCGGTTGGGTTAAAGCCTTCGAACTTGGCAAGGATTTCCACATTAGGGTTGGGATTTAAATGATTAATCCGAACCATCGGGGTATGACCGATGGTTTCTAAAATATTATTATGGATGAGTGTCTTCAATTGAGTAATCCTTTCTGTCTTATAATATTAGTGAGTAACTTTATTATAGTACAAAAATAAAGTGAAAAACAATCATTTATAAAAATTGGTTAGGATTTGTATTTTTTTTTACCAAATTATTTAGTTCCGCAGCACTTTTTTTAGAATCTATCTTTGCATACACATAGAAAGCTAAGGTGTGTAATATGAGCGAAAGAATCATCATGCCGGGAATCCAGGGGGTAATAAAATCAAACATTTCAAAAGAGAACAGCCAAACTGCGGTTAAGCCACCAGCGATATTCAAAAATGAAGTAAGCAGAATATTGGTAATTGGTTTAAAGGTAAGATAGTTCCACAAACCACTGTAAATAACGCCAAATAAAAGTGCACAAATAGTGGAAATGCCAATTAAGTTCCAAAGATAATTCAAGGCAATGGTTTGACCGTTGAAGAAAATGGTGAGTAGCAGCGTGATCCAGACCGAGGTAACCGCGAATACCTGAAAGAATGATTGTTTCAAATTTTTTAACATGATAGAGCCCTCCTAAAATTTTTAATGTAATGCCTGCTGATAAAATATGTGGAACTGTCACTTAAGGTTATTTCAATTCTGGCATTTGTTGTCGGTGCGAATTGTTTTACTTCTTTGATATTGACGATCGTTTGATTGTTGATCCGGATAAAGCCATTGTTAATGAAATCGGCTTCGGCATACTTTAGCCGTTTGGGGTATAAATACAACTCACCGGTCTTTAGACGTAAATTGCACATGCGTTCCTCTGATTCAACAATCAGGATTGTCCGGATCGGCAGCTGAATATTCCGGTTATTCAACGCATTAAGTGCGGTGATGGTTTTTTCATTCAATTGGATGACAGTCTCAATTTGTTGTCTTATCCCCGGCTCCTGTGGATGCGTAAAAATAAGCGCCGTTTCTGCGGCAATGTTGATATCGGTTTTAAATATGAGTTTCATTCGTTTCCCTCCTACACGCTATATACTAAAGCATTTTTTTAACAAAAACCAGTTTTTTTCGTTTTGATGCAATAAGGGGTTATTTTCTTGCAAAACGTCCTTTTCGCCCCGCCAAAAAGTTATCAGCAAGGTATAAGAGAAGCTGTAAGAATAATGACAAGCAGGGGATTGAATGAAAACTGGAAAAATCAATCTCCGCGATTTCAAGATAAGCAATGAGCAGATTCGGTTTAATCGCGAATGGTGCCGGGAGTAAGTTAATTTATTGACTTAACTTAAATAGGAGACACAGCATATGGAAGCAAACAAAAAAAATCAAAATCTATCATCGGTTGGAAATGCCCTGAACATTTTAAACTGTTTTTCTGTTGAACAACCCGAAAAGCGGGTAACCGATATTGCCCGGGAACTGGGGTTGGGAAAAAGTACAGTGAGTCGGCTGCTTGCGACCCTGGCCAGTGAAGGATATGTCAAAAAAGATCCAGAAACTCAAAAATTCAGTTTGGGGTTGCGGATCCTATCGCTGGCCAGTACCCTGACATCCAATTTAGAAATTGTCAGGGAGGCAAGACCGGTTTTGCAGCAACTGGTCCAGGAAACCTCTGAATCGGCTCAAATTGCGGAACTTGAAGGCAATCGGATGATCTATGTGGATCAGGTAAAGTGCAAACAGCCGATTCGGATCCTGGCCCACATTGGCCGGATCAATCCCATTTATTGTACCAGTTCAGGCCGTTTGCTGCTGGCTTATCAGAGTGAGAAACGGCAGCAGGAAGTGTTGAGTGGGGAACTGATCAAGTATACCCCTGACACCGAGACAGACCCTATTAAAATTCAAAAGGATCTGGAAACAATCAAAAACCAGGGTTATTGCATTTTAGCCAATGAGTTCATTGAAGAGGTTGTCTCTATTTCGGCACCGATAAGGGATTACCGTGATCGAGTTATTTCAGCCATTTCGGTGGTTGGGCCGATCAACCGGATAACTCCAGAAAAGCTCTCCTTTTACAGAAGCCGGGTCCAGAATGCCAGCCGCGAAATTTCGAAAAAAATGGGTTGTATCAGTAAAAATATTGATGAATAAAATATAGCTGTTGCGTATAGAGGAACTGTCATCTTGTATAAAGAACGGATAAGCGATATCATACAGGGATCATATCTATGAAATTCTTAACAGATGGTTTTGAGGTAATTCTTATGAACAGTAAACAGAACATTTTTTTCACTTTGACCTATTCAGTTTTTGTCAGTGTCATACTCACCTTTTTTATGACCGCGGTTTTTGTGGGATTCAACGCAGGCTTTTCGGAAGCCTATTCATCGGGAGTCGTCACATCGATTGTGGTCGCGACACTCCTTTCATTTTTGATTTCGCCCATTTTGGAAAAAACCATTCTAAAAGATCAGGCCAGTACAAAATGCCGAATGATGGTTTTCAATTTCCTGTTGGCCATTTCCCTCACCGCTGGGGTGACATTTTTTATCCTTTTTCTATCAAGTGGGCTATTTCCAGGCTTTTTGGTTCATTGGTTGAAGATGTGGCTGGTGGCGACAGTGATGTGTTACGTCATCATTGAATTAACTGTTGAAGGGTTTCAGCAGTTGACGTTTAATGTGATCAAATGAGCAAATTGAAAATGACAAGAGTCGAAGGGCAAAAAATGAATGATCATGCTGCAGAAATCAAGGGTGGAAGAAAAGTTTCGCTGCTATTTAAACTGGTATCTTTACTCGGTGCGATTCTCATTATCGGGAGTCTGATTTTGGGAATTGTCGCCCTGTTGTTTTCATCTCTGGCGTTAACCGAAAATACCGAGAGTTATCTGGAAGAAACCGCGGTAGCCAGTTCTAAATATGTGGGTTCAACAGTGGCCAAACAATTGGGTGAATTAACCCAGGTAGCTGAAACCGATACGGTGTCTTCAATGAATTGGGAATCGCAGAAAGCCTATCTCGCAGGTGAGGTTGATGGGCTGGGTTATCTCGACATCGCGGTGATAACCCCTGATCTGATGGCCCATTATGTCATCAGCGGCGACACCACCCAACTTTCAGAACGGGAGGTTTACACCAATGCCCTTAATGGCACAGCAGGGATTTCCGATGTCTCCATCAGTAAGGTAACCAATGGACCGGTGGTGCTGGAAGTTGCCCCCATTAGAAGCAATGGCCAGGTGGTTGGGATGCTGATGGGACGGCGGGATGGTACAGCGTTGAACGATATTACCGATAACCTCGAGGTGGGTGAAACCGGTTTTGTCTTTATTATCACCAAAGACGGAGTCATCAATGCTCATCAGGATAAACAGCTGGTATTGGATCAGCGCAATGCCATTAAAGAAGCTGAAGAAGGCGGTGATCTGGCAGAATTGGGCAGACAATTGCAGGGCATCGATATGACTCAGAATAATCTGCTTCATTATACCTTTCAGGGTCAAAAAAGGATCACTGAGATCGTTCCGATTGAAGGGACCAACTGGTTATTGGGGATCGGAGACTATGAAAGTACCGTTTATGCCAGCATCACCAAGCTGCGAAACATTCTAATTCTGATCACCTTCCTGGTTGCGGTGGGTGGCTGTCTGGCCATTTATATCAGCACCAGAAAAGCGGTGGTGAACCCAATTATCGGCATCAAAGCAGCAGCGGAAAAACTGGCCCGGGGTGACGTGGACGTAACCGTAGCAGTCAACAGCACCGACGAAATCGCCGACTTGGCCATTGCTTTCAACGAGATGACCGAAAACCGGAAACAGCAGGCCGAAGCAGCCCGGCGCTTGTCCGAAGGTGACTTTGGAGTGGCAATTGAACCGCTGTCGGATCAGGATGTCTTATCCTACTCGCTGATTGCGGTCATAAACCAAATCAATAAGCTTGACACCGGGATCACCAATGTCGAACAGGCGATATTGGATGGACGGCTGTATTATAAAGAGAACATTGATGATTATCCCGGCCGCTTCAGTGATCTGATTAAAGGGGTGGAGTCAATTGGTACCGCCTTTAAAGAACCACTGAAATTGGCAGGCAAGACCATCGCAAGTATTGGCAGCGGTCAAATTCCAACCCGGGTCACAACCGAATATAACGGGGTTTTCAATGATCTTAAAAATAATGTCAATTCCTGTGTTGACGGTTTAGGAGCCTTGACCGAAGGTAATAAAATTCTGGCACTGATGAGTAAAAATGATACCTCGCAAAAAATTGAGGGTGATTATACTGGTATTTTTGGAGAGATTGCCCAATCTGTCAATACCATTGAAGAGTCATTGATCCTGATGGTCAAAATCGCGAATGATATTTCAAATGGGGATCTGAAAAGACTGGATCAGTTAAAGGCGACTGGAAAGCTGAGCGAAAAAGATCAACTAATTCCAAGCTTTATCAAGCTGATGGAAAACATCATCATGCTGCTGGAAGAATCGGACAGTATGGCCAAAGCTGCCGTGGCCGGCGATCTGAATAACCGGGCCGACGCGTCCCGCTTCCCGGGGGATTATGCCAAGGTGATCAGCGGCTTTAATAATACCCTGGACGCCTTAACCGAACCGATGCAGGAAGCCTCTCAGGTGCTTAACGAGCTGGCCCAGGGTAATCTGAGTACAGCGATGAGCGGCGCTTACCGGGGACAAAACGGCCAGATCAAAGAAGATATGAATAAAACCATTGCCTTCCTGAAACAATATGTCCAGGAAATTTCCGAAACCCTGGAAAAGGTCAGCAAGGGCGATTTCAACCAGGAAATCACCGCCGATTATCGGGGCGACTTTGTCAATATCAAATATGCCATTAATGATATCACCGCCCATCTCAGCGAAATCCTGACCGAAATCGGGAATGCCGCCAATCAGGTGGAAGCGGGATCCCGCCAAATATCCGATGGCGGCCAGGCCCTGGCCCAGGGAACCACCGAACAGGCCAGTGCCATCCAGCAATTGTCCGCCTCCATTGATGAAGTGGCTGAAGAAACCAAGAAAAATGCTCAAAATGCCAACGAAGCCAATGAACGGACCCTTGATGTTCGGGCAACCGCCGAAGCAGGCAACAAACAAATGGGGGACATGGTCAACGCCATGGAAGAGATCAATGAATCCTCCCATAATATTTCCAAAATTATCAAAGTCATTGATGATATTGCTTTCCAGACCAATATTCTGGCTCTCAATGCCGCCGTTGAAGCGGCCCGGGCCGGTCAGCATGGCAAAGGTTTTGCTGTGGTAGCCGAAGAAGTCCGGTCGCTGGCAGCACGGAGTGCCGAAGCGGCCCGGGAAACAACCGGTCTGATTGAAGGCTCCATTGATAAGGTGGAAACCGGCACCAAGATTGCCAATGATACGGCCGACAGTTTGGAAGGGATCTTAAAATCAGTAGCCAAGGTAACCGATCTGGTCAGCAACATTGCAACGGCATCCAATGATCAGGCCACCAGCATTGCCCAGATCACCCAGGGAATTGAACAGGTTTCCCAGGTGGTGCAGACCAATTCAGCAACCGCCGAAGAAAGCGCCGCAGCCAGCGAAGAGCTGTCTGGTCAGGCCGAACTGCTGAAGCATATGGTTGCTGAGTTTAAGCTGAAAAGCAACACAAGTAGTGAAGCAAAGGCAAAACAGGTCGCTTCGGTGAAGCCTCAGAAAACGAAAGAACAGATTACCCATCAGCCGGCAGAACCGCGAATTATACTCGATGATATAGACGACAAATACTAACAGAATCAGTTTATTCTAAAAAACAGCTTCTACAAAAACAAAAATCCTTCCAGTGACGTCCATTTGACGTCGTCTGGAAGGATTTTGTTTTACAGCATCGATGATAGTCGATCAGAAGCAACTGGTGTTGATCTGGACAACGGTGCTGGATCAGCTTAACCTTGGTTGAGGACAAAACCTGTGAATCGTTAACTTTCATCGTTTATTATCAGAGCCTTTCCGTAAGTTATATGTTATTATGGTTATAATAAGGGAACATTTTAAAGACACAAAATTTGATAGTATTGAGGTGCCCGGCACCCTTAATTTACAAGAAAGATGGATGGAGGAATATTTTGAACGAGAAGAATATCGCTTTGTTGATTGATGTCGACAATGTCAGTGCAAAATATGTAAAGAGCATATTTGAAGAATTAAATGCTTTTGGAACAGTGTCAATCCGAAGAATTTATGGTAACTGGAAAAGAACTTATGGATGGGATGAAGATACTTTGCTGGAATACTCAATCCAGCCGATCCAACAATTTGACTATACAAAAGGGAAAAATGCCACGGACATGGCAATGGTTATTGATGCTATGGACATGCTATACTCCCATAACATTGATGTATTTTGCATCGTAACCAGCGACAGTGATTTTACTAAACTGGCAATGAGATTAAGAGAATCACAGGCGTATGTGATTGGCATGGGTGAATCAAAAACACCCCTCGCACTTACCAAAGCCTGCAATAAATTTGTCCATCTTGATTTGATCGCATCTGATGAACCGAAGATCGAAGCGATCATCGAGAAGCGTCATAACGACGGAAATAATGCAAAAACACCAGAGAAAACAGAATCAAATGTGACACCTATAAGCCAAATCCAGGAATCAATCCTAGATATGATTGCAGAAGCAGATTCTATCTCGCTTGGACAGGTTGGCTCATCACTAGGTAAACTATATACAGATTTTGATGTCAGGAATTATGGTTATACCAAACTTAATGTTTTTATTCGGGAAGAATTTCCAAAAATATATCTTGAAGAAAAAGATGGAACTGTCTTTGTAAAGATGAAAAATGACGTTGATATCATTACTGTTAAAAACGAAATAATCGAAATGATAACGAAATGCGGAGGTATTGTTGAGAATTTGTCGAAAATACATGAGGCACTGAAAACAAAACATAAGCATTTTAATATACATGATTATGGATTCAGCCGGTTTTCGAGCTTTTTGAGAAGTATTGATGAAATCTCGGTGGATGGCAACAAAGTCAGAATAAAAGGGAAAAATAAAAAGCGCGTTTAGCAGCATCTGATGGGCTCTGGCTCACTTAACTTACGTACCGGGCTAGAAAACATAAATTGATAGATTGGAGATTTAGAATGTATAAAATTAGTGAAATAACAGTAGCTGACTATCTGGCAAAAATGGCAGTTTGTGATTTTCCGGGACCGGCGGCCGGCAGTGCGGCGGCAACGGCGGCAGCCATGGCAGCGGCATTGCTGGAAATGTCCTGTGACGGGAGTCTCAGAAAAAATGGCGAGAACCCATTGTTGGCGGAGTCGATTGTGATGGGCGCTGAGATTCGCCACGCCTGTCTAGTGCTGGCGGATATGGATATGACAGCCTATGGCCAGGTTATCGCCGCCGCGAAAAATAAAGCCAATAACTGGGATGCTTACGAAACCGCGATGAAAGGCGCTACCGAACCATTTATTCAAATTCTCAGGCATTGCCACAGCCTGTTGGATCAGATTGAAAAAGTGATTAAAGGCAGTTTTTCTAGGGTGTTGGGGGATCTGGTTGGTGGTGCCTATCTGGCTGAGGCCGCTGCGGTCGCTTCTAAATCTGGCATTGATGTCAATCTGATGCTGATTCGCGACGAGGACTATCAATCCCGCTATCAGTCCGAGGCCGTGGCTCTTTATCAGGCTTGCTCCGATCTGAAGGCAGAAATTCTGGCCCAGGTCTTTTCTTCGCCCCCAAAGTGCATCCATCCGGATGGTAAACAGGTACTGGATTTCTGGTTCGATCCCCACAACCAACCATTCTGGTTTCAGAAGAATGAAGCATTTGATTTAGCAATCCGGGAGCATTTCTATAATCATTGGAATGATGGATGTAACGGACTCTTATCTGACTGGCGGGACACGATCGAAGGACGGCTGGCTGAGATCATCCTGCTGGACCAGTTTTCCCGAAACTTAAACCGTGATGATAAAAAGGCTTTTACCCAGGATGGGATGGCCCTGATTCTGGCCCAGGAAGCCATCCGCCATTCGGATTTTGCCCGACTGTCCCAGGAACAACAGCGGTTTGTCCTGATGCCCTTCATGCATTCGGAATCGGCTGGTGTTCATCAGTTAGCCTTGCCGCTTTTTGAAGAACTGGGTGATCCGGCGACCTTGGAATACGAAATCATGCACAAGCAGATTATTGATCGATTTGGGCACTTTCCTCATCGCAATGTGACGCTGAAGCGCAGGTCCACCCCGGAGGAAATTGAATTTTTGAAACAACCGGGCAGCAGTTTTTAAAATGAATCACAGACGAATTTAACAAAGATCAAAATCAAATCAGTTAAACTTTTCCAAAGGGGGATGATGGCTAAGATGATGACAAAAAGAATTAACGTTTCGTTATTGGTTGGTGCAGTTTTAGGTGTCTTTTGTATCATTGGTGCATTGGTAAGGTCCGGATTTCAAATTGAAAACTACCTGCTATTTTCACTGTGGTATAATCGACTACTGATGGGACTTGTGATTGGGCTGCCCTGGCCAAAGATCGGAATGCCGAAGCTGTTGGTCCGAGGTGCCGTTCTTGGCCTGATCGTCTCCTTTGCCTTCTACAGCTCAACCGGTTTCGCTGATATTGTCAGCTTTTTGGCGGGGATTGTATACGGGATGATTATCGAGTACCTTGCCTTCAGATTTGATCGTGCTTGAATTTTAGTTACACTTAAATTAGTTTATTGATAAAATTATCCGAGAGTGATATGATAACGTTATCAAATGCCTGAGCAGGAATGAATACAAAAATGATGTGGTTAATCATTTCAAGAATACTAGGAGGTAGAAAAATGTTTCAGGGCGGTTATATGGGAAAAGTACTGCGGGTAAATCTCACAACAAAAACTGTAGCGGTTGAAGATTTACCGGAAAAGATTGCCAGAGATTATATTGGCGGCGCCGGTTTTGGGGTGAAATACCTGTTTGATGAGGTCCCCGGTGATGTCGATCCGCTGGGGCCGGATAACAAGCTGATTTTTGCACCAGGTCCGCTGAGCGGCACCCCGGCGCCCTGTGCCAGCAGGATGGCCGTGACCACCAAATCACCGCTGACCGGGGCGGTGGGGATGTCCCTATCGGGCGGCTATTTCCCGGTGGAACTGAAATTTGCCGGCTATGATGTCCTGATTATTGAGGGGCAATCCGAAACCCCGGTTTATCTGCATATTAAAGACGACAAGGTAGCGATCAAAAATGCCGCAAAGCTTTGGGGCATGGATACCCAAATCACCCAGACCATCATCAAGCAGGATCTGAATGATCAGAACACCCGGATTGCTTGTATTGGCCAGGCCGGTGAAAACCAGTCAAAAATGGCAGCGATCATCAACGAACGCCGGGCCTTTGGCCGCAAAGGGGTGGGCGCGGTGATGGGTTCCAAGAACCTCAAGGCGATTGCTATCCGCGGCAGCAATAAGGTACCCCTGGCCAACCCGGAGGCCTTTGAGACGGCCCGAAAATTCATGCTGGGTGCCATGAAACAAAGCCCGGTGCTGTATCCGGAGTTTTCCAAACTGGGCACCCCGATGGTGGTGGATGCGACCTCAGCAATGGGTATTTTTCCCTCCGAAAACTATCGCAACACCGGCGAAAAGGACTATTCGACCAGTATCGGCGTGGAGGCCAGCATCAGCCGCAACAAGGGCAACGAACACTGCTATGGCTGCCCGGTGGGCTGTACCCAGCTGAAACTGGCCAAGGGCCAGGGCTATGAAGGGGGCATGTCGGATCCCGAATACGAAACCTATTACAGCCTCGGCAGTGTAGTGGGCGTCGAAAGTGTCGATAGCATTATCTATAATGATATGCTCTGTGATAAGTATGGTCTGGACACCATGTCGGTGGGGGTCACCATCGCCTTTGCGATGGAGCTTTTTGAACGGGGGATGCTGACTGCCGCGGACACCAATGGGCTGGATCTGCGCTTTGGCAATCATCAGGCGGTGACCCAGCTGATTGAGGAAATCGCTTTCCGGCGCGAGGGCATCGGCGCGCTGCTTTGCGACGGCTCTCGGATTATGGCCGATAAAGTTGGCGGTGACGCTGAGTATTTTGCCATGCATATCAAAGGATTGGAACTGCCGGCCTATGATCCCCGGGGGGCCAAAGCCCACGGCCTTAATTTTGCCACCAGCTATACCGGGGCTGACCATAACCGCGGCTACGCCTTCCAGGAAGTTTTTGGGATACCGGTGCCTAACGCCTATGACCGTTTTGCCGTGGCCGGCAAGGGCTGGCTGACCAAGTGGAACCAGGATATCCGCTGTGCCACCACCGACTGCCCCACGATGTGCGGTTTTCTGATGGATATGGCTGTGCCCGCCATTGCCGAGCAAAACACCGCCGATCTGGTCAGCAGCGCCAGCGGCATCGCTCTGACCAAAGAGGATGTCGGTAAGGTGGGGGAACGGGTCAATAATCTGGCCCGGGTTTTTAATATCTCCGCCGGTTTTACCCGGGCCGACGATACTTTCCCCAAACGGATCATGGATGAAACCATCAAAGAAGGTGGCTCCAGGGGCCAGCGGATTTCACAGGAAGATCTGGATCTGATGCTTAACGAGTATTATGAAGCGCGGAACTGGCGTCAGGACGGGGTACCCACCCAGGAGAAGCTGACCGAACTTGATCTACCGGAAGCCGCCGTCCTACTGGCTGCCCGGGGCTTGCTGTAAAATGATTAAACCAGAGGTTTGAATCAAATGATTATGGTTGAAATTACCACCATCATGGGTTTAAGAACCCTGATGGGGGGGGAAAAGGATCAATCCCTGACTTTGCCTGATGGGACGACAGTTGCGGATGCCCTTGATCAGCTCGGCAAAATTTATGGACTAGCGCTGCATGACCGGATTTTTAATGATGCCCATCAGCTTAATCCGGGCATTGCCGTGTTTGTCAATGGTTGTGTGATCTACGCCCTGGCTGGACTTGAGACCGAATTGCAGGATGGGGATGCAGTTTTGCTCTTTCCACCGGTGGGTGGAGGATAAATAAAAAAGGAATCAGCAGGGCTGATTCCTTTTTTATTTGGTAGTGCCAGCCACAGACCTTTAAATTAGGAGAAAACCGGAACGAAGGATTCGATCTGATACGACAAATGTGGTAGAGATCTAGGAAGGCCCCTGAACGAGGAATTACCAATGGAGTCACTACGAAGCTGTGCGTTGATTACCAGAAAAGGTGCTAAAAAAATCTGTCCCTTACCGGTGCTGCAACTATCCCCAGGTTTAGATTCCAATTCTTGTTTTTGAAAAAACATTTTTAAAAAATTCGTTTCTTTTTATTTTAAATCATGGTAAATTGCTTATAGACCGGTCTGAACGTTGATCGAAAGGAAGCAAAAAAATGAAGCTGAAAATGAAAATTGAAATGATCCCAGACTCAGAGATGGCATATATCCAGAGAATGGGGTCCTATGGTTTGGGGAATATCCAGACCATGGAAAAATTAAAAACCTGGGCAAAGGCCAATGGTTTATTAAATGACGAATCGATAATTCTGGGAATTCCCCGGGATAATCCTGCCACCACAAAAGCTGAAGACTGTCGCTATGATGCCGGCCTGATTGTCAGGGCTGATCAGCAGATCAGTGACAAAGCTGTCCAGCGAGGCCGGCTCAGCCCCGGGGAATATGCCGTTTTTGAGATCGAACATAATGCAGAAGCCTTGGAGCAGGCCTGGTCAGAACTGTTTTTAGAACTCAGCAAACAAGGTTATCAGCTGGATGATTCCCGGCCGATTATGGAAAGGTATGCGACCAGAATGGTTGAAAACCATTGTTGTGAGATCTGTTTGCCGATCGGTTAGATAACGCATGCAGGTAGTTTAAAACGAAATAATTAAGAGCGCTCAAAGGGGCGGTGAGTTTGTGTTATTTTCACAATCTGCCGCCCCTTTTTAAGTTTCCAGGATTATCTGATGATTATTACATAGGGCAAAGGCCTGGTGCTACATTTTAAACAGTGGACCGATGATGTCAATTTCGGCCGCTTCGGCCAGTCTTAGAATACCTTCGATGGCGATACTGACGGTGCTTTCCACATGGATAAAATCAGTGGCACTTTCGTCGTAGAGAATATTGGCCTGGGCGGGAAATTCATCATCCCCATCCCAGAAAAGAAATTTGATGGGCATACAATTAAAGGCATTAACGAGCCCGCCGGCATCTGAGAGGGACAGCGTGGTACCGCCAAGGGCCTGATAGGCCTGGGTTAGTTTTTCGGTTTGCCCGGAAAAAGTCTGGGCAAAGGGAACAAGGACATGATTCTCAAACGCCTTTGTAAAAGGGGAGGCGTCACTCAACTCTCTAAAAGGAACCCATTTATCTTTGAGACTGGCTTGGGGTGAGGAAAACCAGAGAAACGTATAAATATTCAATTGGCTGATGATCTCAGCCGGCTGAAAATCTTCATAGGTGACAATTTTTCCGGTTTCGCGATGTATACCAAATTTTTGATCAAAGAGTTTCAAGGTCAGATAGTCAGCTTCAAGCTGAATTTCAGGCAGCTTTTCCATCAGCTGCTGCTTGTCCATGTCCATAAATTTCAGACGCCAGGCCTCACAGGCCTTCAAGTAATTATTGGTTGTATCATTTAACATACGATTACTCCTTTAAAATTTAAGTCAGGAACCCTGGATTAATTGATTCGCCAGAGATACTCGCTTCAGTTTAACAGGATAGGCGGATTAACTCAACCAAATTTTGCAACTGAGCTTGTAAACTGCCGGTTATTTCAATGGAAAAAGCCTACCGACACCCCTTGTTTTAACGATTTGATTAAGGTACAATAAAATCATATTTATTTATATTACATAGAAGGAGCTTTACCTTGATCGATAAAACCATTAATAAAGAAACAAAAAAAACAATTTTTTATACCTTGGGGGTGTTTTTGGTCCTCAGCCTGGTGTTTTTTGTGATTACCCTGGTAATTCAGATTAATGTTGACTCGGCCGAGAAAAATGAAATCATGACCCAGGAAAAACAGCTGGTGGAGGTGGAAAAAACCATCATCTCTAACAAGGTCAATCGGCTGGTGACGGATCTCTTGTATGTCACCGATGCTTTAAAAATGGGGGATAACGGCCGGGGCAACTATTCTGATGCTGAGGACCACTGGCTGGCCTTTTCAAATCGAAAAATGATTTATGATCAGATCCGTTTTATCGATGTGGACGGCAATGAAGTGATCCGGGTTAATTATACCGATACCGGTGCCACCCTCACCGACAGTGACGACCTTCAGAACAAGGCCGACCGCTATTATTTTACCGAAGCGATTGGTCTGGAAGACGACCAGATTTATATTTCCAAACTGGATTTAAATATGGAAAATAATCAGATCCAACAGCCTATCAAACCGATGATCCGCTTGGCCACCCCCTATTATGGGGCCAGAGGCGTGCTTGAGGGAATCGTGGTGCTGAATTATACCGCGACAGATATGTTGAGTCAGGTTGAAAAAATAGCCTCTACCAGCCAGGGCGATATATTTATGCTGAATGCCGATGGCTATTGGCTTTACAACAGCGGCGATAGCAGCAAAGCCTGGACATTTATGGATGAAAAGCGGCTGGATGAGAGCTTTAAAAATGATTTTCCTGATATCTGGCAGTCTATGCAGTCTGAAAAAAGCGGCTCCCAGATTTCCGCCACCGGGGTTTTCAATTACACAAATATTTTGACCGCCGATGAACTAGAACTTGGCAGCGACTATTCTCTGGTCCTTGGGCTGGGGGACTGGACCATAGTTTCATATATACCACCGGAAACTGCTGACGGCAAACTGCTGACGAGCAACCTGTTGGATACCGTCCTGCTGGTCCTTAAAAATAATCTGTTCGCCTATTTTTTGATTTTTTCACTGGCCTTATTTTTAGGTGCGATGCTGACCATCACCAAGATAAAAAATGACGAAATTAAATATTTTTCAGAGTATGATTCGATGACGGGAGTCTTTAATCGCCGGACCGGCTTTGAAAAACTGACCCAGTTATACAAAAATACTGAGAAAAATAAAAGCGAAATATCGGTCTGCTTTATGGATATCAATGGTCTCAAGGACGTCAACGATTACCTGGGACATGATGTCGGGGATGAACTAATTTTAACCATCACCAACGGCATTAAGAACAGCATCCGGGATAATGATTTTGTTGCCCGGCTGGGCGGCGACGAGTTTTTGATCATCTTTGAAGATCTGGATGAAACCGGGGCGGAAGCGGTCTGGCAACGAATTGTGGAGGAGTTTGAAGAAATTAATAACACCGAAAACCGACGCTATCTGATCAGTGCCAGCCATGGGATTGAAACCTTCAGCGGCGGCTCCAATGAATACATTGACTCCATTATTAACCAGGCTGATGAAAAAATGTATCGCGAGAAAAAAATCATCAAAAAAGGTTTGAAAATTATCCGGGACTTTAAACCCGGTGACGAAACCGGACCTATACATCAGGATTAATGGCTGTTCTTAGCGGTATCTGTTTTAAACATGACACTGGCACTGATAGCGGATTATGAATAATTGAAAGAAACCTTAAGAATTTGAACTAGTAAAGGTTTGCAAAGAAATTGCTGCTACTTATCAAATAATTCCTGTGTTATACTTAGTGAAAACTTTGAATAAATACTGGAGGGTAAAAAAATGGGTAAAGTAAGTATAATAACAAGCGGCAACGCACGTGACTTCCACCGAAAACTTAGTGAAGCGTTTGAAAGAGGCGGTAAACTGGTTGGCGGTATCAAGTCTATCCCAAAGGGTGATGAATCTCGTATGGATTGCGAATACGACTATGTTACCTTTGTAAGCTATGAGCAGGCAAGCTGATTAAATTAATAAATTATAAATAAACCGCAATATCGTGCAAAAATCCCACAGCAGCAATGCTGTGGGATTTTTTGTGGTAAATCACCTAAGCTGTTATGGTGATAACCAGACCTCGGCTCCTTAATTGCTTAGGTTTAAAAGTATTTCAACTCCAGTTCTTCCAGCATACTGAGATAGTGAGCCTGTATTCCCTTTTGATCGGCTTCGGTTTCAAAGACATCGGTCTGAGCATTGATCTGGTCAAGTATTTCCGGGGCCAGCTGTTTTTCAGCGAAGGGATAAACCACCGTGTCTTCTTTAGCGATGTGACGGGCCAGATGGTTGGCATAACCAATTGCATTGGCTATCACATCCAACCGGCTTTCATCATCCCCATCCTGCACCCGGATTAAGGCCGCTTTTAATTCGGCGATAAATAATCGACCCCAATCGTGTTCCACCAGCATCCCATGCGAAATCAGATTGGTTCCCATTTTTCCCAGATGATCGACCATTTCTTTAAACAGAAATTTCTCTTCTTTGCCATGATGATGGACATCTGCATAATTGGCGATAAAATCAATCATCTTGTCAAAGTCCTCGTAATCGATGGGGTCGCCCTTCATCACCTGATAACTGGCTTTTCGAACAACGTCCAGCATCCGGATAATATTGGTATGTTCATAGACCATTAATTCGATACTGTTCATTATTTTTCCCTCCTGATCACATTGGTAACTTCATCAGTTTTTTCATAGACTAGCCCGGTGTTTTCCAGAAAACCCCGGAACAGGGATTCTCTTAGAGCATAGTAGACGGCAATGTCGCCGCCGACTTCACTCCAGAAGTTGGCATGGACACAGGTATTGCGCTTCCAGATCACTTGTTCATCGCTTTCCTCAATCAGGACATTGGCATGATCGCAGGGCATTCCGTCTAGCAGACTGTCACTGATCAGCTTATAGGCAGCGGCCGCCGTCATCTTGTCCTGGGATAAGGATCGGCCTTTGGCGCTAAAAATTGCTTCGATCAGCGGGTAGTTGTCGGGATCTTTTTTAAGCAGTGCAGTTATACTATCAGCCAGCTTATATTCTGACTGGGTGACATTGAGCTGAAGCCAGCCGTGAATGTTGCCCTCATCGATGACTGCTTCTAAAGGTCTGGTTTCTGAAACACCATAACGTTGGACCAGCTCGTCCCGGCGCTGTGATGCTGTTTCACCATTTAAGGCAATGATGTCTGCCACAAGTTCCTGTTGTATCTGAATTTTGTTATATACCCAAAAATGAATCGGTCCTAAAAATTTACTCATATTCGTCCTCCTGAGATTGCGGTTTATTTTTTTACCGCGGCTGTTTTATTTGATGAGTTCATTATAACCACTTTTTTGCAAATAATTGTAGCTGCGGCTACAAATAAAAAGATTCTTTGTGGTATACTGGGTTCAAAGTAAAAATAAATTATTGTTTTCACAATAAATCTCAGGAGGTTTTACCATGCAAAAAGTAAGCAAAGATATGAAAATTGGTGAGTTATTAAGAATTGACGGTGGCTTCGCGCCGATCTTATTAGAAATCGGTATGCATTGTCTGGGTTGTCCATCTTCACAAATGGAAACTATCGAAGAAGCCTGCCAGGTGCATAGCACCAGCGCTGATGCCCTGGTGGACAAACTCAACGCCCACCTGGCTTCGTTGTAAGCCGAGAAGCAGACTGGCAAAAAAGATCGTACCGACGAATTGTTAGTGTTACCTACAACAGTTTTAAGCGCCTGCTAAACGGGCGCTTTTTTCATTTTGAACCTTTACGGAATAAACGGGCTGTCATATAATAAGAAAAAATCGTTGGTGTTTGGGACCGTGCATATAATAATAGAAAGAGGGGACTTTGATGGAGAAATTTTATGGGGTACTTGAAAAAAGTCCGTTGTTTGATAATATCAAAGTGGATGAATACAAAGCTCTGATGACCTGTATCAATGGGAATATCCGAAAATTCAGCAGTGATGATTATGTCTTTCTGGCCGGCAGCCAAATCAGTTTTGTGGGGATCGTGCTCACCGGCGCTGTAGAAATTATCAAAGAAAATCCGGCCGGAGCCAGACTGATCATGGATGTTCTAGGACCGGCCAATATTTTTGGAGAAGGGATTGTCTGCACCAAAGCCAGAATCGCCCCGGTGAGTGTCCGCGTCAAAGAAGACGCTCAGATCTTATTTATTCCTTTTGAACGAATCATCAGAACCTGCGGCCAGGCCTGTAATTTTCACTTTCAGCTGATTCAGAATATGATGATGATTTTGGGTGAAAAAAACTTCCGGATGAATTCTAAAATCGAACTGCTGATGTTAAAAGGGATGCGGGAAAAGCTGGCCACCTTTCTGCTTCACGAATCCCAGAAAAACGACAACCGGAGCTTTGATATTGTGCTCAACCGCAACGAATTGGCCGAATATCTCAATGTTTCCCGAACTGCCATGAGCCGGGAACTAGGCCGGATGAAGGAAGAAGGGTTGCTGGATTACTACCAGAATTCCTTTAAGATCCTGGATCTGGATAAATTGAAGGATTGTTTGATGATCTGACCGACAATCCTGTTTTCCGGGCAGTAAACTGATAAGTCTATTTGATATACGTAACTGTTGTCGCCTGCAGGGGTAGATCGGCGGTGGTAGAATCATCGGTTTGATTGGCAATGACGATCTCGCCAGCCACAAGTTCGGCATAGACGTCCTGATAATCCTGCTGAGAGAAGGTGCTAAAGGTTGAGGTGTCCATCGGCAGACCGATCCCATTGTTGACCGCCGAAAATTTCTGAACGGTACCGCCCTGAAACGCATTGCCGTAGTAATCGCGAATACCGCTATAGACTGAGCTGGTAAGCATCTTCATGGCCGAGGTCATCACGGTTTTAGACAGGCCACTCTGATCGACGTCAACACCAATGACTTTAACGTTGTCTTTTTCTTCAGCTGCCAGGATCACCGAATCCACAATGGCACCGCCACATGAAAAAATAACCTCAGTCCCATCCGTATACCAGGAAGTAGCCAATGCCTGGATTTCCGGAGTGCCAATGAAGGTGCCGGTATAAGTATACTGGATTTCGGCGGTGATCCCTAATTCCTGGGCGGCCAGATCAGCTCCTTGAACAAATCCGTAACCATAACGAATTACCGAGGGAACAGCCATCCCGCCCATAAAACCAAGTTTGCTGTGACCATCTTTAACAGTGGCATAGCCTGCCAGGAATCCGGCCTGCTCATCCTGATAGAGAATTGACAAGACGTTTTTTCCAATTTTTGATACATTGTTGGCTGAATCGTGGGGTTGACCGTCCACCAGGATAAAGGAAACATCGGGGTAGCGGTCCTGGGCAATAAAAACCGGTGTTTCAAACAAATAACCGGGACATACCACCAATTTTGCGCCCGCTGCAATGGCCTGATCGATGGTTTCAACATAGGCATCACTCGTGCCCTCTTCGGGCTGATAATATTTGTAGGTTATTCCATGTTCTTCGGCATATTGTTGTACCCCTTGCCAGGCTGCCTGATTAAAGGATTGATCGTCAATGTGACCAAGGTCGGTAATTAGAGCGAGTTCAAATTTTTCTGCTGTCTCTGAGGTTGAAACAATTCCGGAATCTTTTGGGGCCGCACAGCCCAAAACACTGATTAAGATGATGCAGACATAGAGAACTGCACCAATTCGCTTTTTCTTATTCTTCATTTGTTGCTCCTTCTTGTAATTCATTTATTGATAGCTGTTTCTTTTCAGCTTGGCATAACTGATTCTTGCCATTCTTCTTGGCCTGATACAAGGCTTTGTCGGCAGTTTTGTAGAGTTCTTTAAAATCGCTGGCATTCCCCGGGTATTCTGCCGCTCCGATGCTGACGGAGACGCTTATTTCTGTTTCGCCAAGCATTACCGGTGCAACAATGAGATCCCGCACTTTTTCCATTTCTGCCAGGGTGGCGGCTGTCGAAGTGATCACCTTGATAAAAATGATAAACTCATCGCCGCCGACTCTTCCGACTATATGGTCATCCCCAAATCGTTCGCGCAGCATTTCACCAATCATTTTTAAGACATCATCCCCGGCAACATGGCCGAGGTTATCGTTGATCTCTTTAAAATTATCAAGATCGAGAACACAGAGCATCGCCGCTGTTTCCGGGTGATCTGTCAGATACTGTTTAATCTTCCGTTCCGTTGCCATCTTATTATTTAAACCGGTCAACAGATCCAAATCAACTTCCTTTTGCAGCTTGTCATGGTGTTTGATATAAAAAATTCGCATTAAAACCATGGTTCCGATCATCCCAAAGACAAAGATGAAAATAAGTACCAGCAGATAGGTGATCAGGTTGCGCATGCTGCCCCACTGATCATATAAACGCTGGTCGTATTGGGATTTTTCAAATCCGATGGCAATATACCAGTCATTGATGCCGATGGGGGAGTAGATAACATGTCTGGGATCGTTTTCCATCGCCAGGTTTAACGAGATGTTTTGCTGGTTTGCCATTGCGGTCTGAACCGTTGCTTTATCGCTAGCAGGATCCATTTCAGTCACCAGCTGAAGCTGAGTCGTGCCAATAGCTGGCGGGGTATTTAATCCTTCGGTGGTGATGATCAGACCATCATCCACGCTAAAGATAAAAAAAGCATTGGCATAGGCTGGATTCAGGGAAAAAACCTTTCGGATCCGGCTGACCGAATAATACATCAGAATATAGCCTTCAACCTGATCTGCTTTAATGATCGGGATAACCGATACGACCGCTTCTGCTTGCATAATTTTTTCTTTTTGAAGATATGCATAATACTGGGATTGATTATTTTCGGAATGGATAAAATTATCTTTGCTGACATTGACTTTAATACCATTTTGAGTCAGCCCAACCCCTTCGGCATCGCAATAGACAACCATGTAGGCGTCGGAATTATTACATAGGGTTCCGATCATCGGCAAGGTATCAATGGGCTTATTGACTGGTGTCAGAATGATCATATCCCGAAAGGCTTCACCCATCCGGGTCATGACATCGAGTTCGTCATAAATCTGAGCGGCAAAGTCCCCGGTTTCTTTAAGCAGGGCATCTTCAACCACGGATTTGGCGGTCTGCCGGCTGGCAGTTCCAAAATTGTACAGCAAAAAAAGGATTAATACCAGCAAAATGGCAATAGGTACCAGGATCATCAGGACGCTGCGATCGATTTTATTTTCGTTCAGGTTCATTCATCTCTTCCTCTATTTGCAAATTCCATTAAAGATAACGTTTGCACTCAGTTTGTTTTAACCTGTAAAGTATACCATTATATATAATGGATTTCAAATTTTATTATCGCAGATTGATGGCGATTTATGTCAAGCGATTCATAAGCTGAGGATGAGATCTTTCTTACTGCGGCTTGGGCAGAATCCGGCAATATTGCCGCTATTATCCATTAAAACCAGAAAATCTTGGAGTAAAAACTTATATTCACAAAAAAAAAGAACCAGAAATTCAGGTTCTCTTTAAATTAACAGATAACTTTAATAGTCGATTCAGTAGTACGCGATAATCAGGCTTTGATGGCCCACCGCAATTTGGCGGAACGGGCCCGGCCATTGGCATTGCATTCTGCGGCTGAGGGTCGGAGCGGACCGGGCGCGACTTCACGGTAGACCCCTTCCCGAAAGAAGCGCTGAAAAGATTTTTTAACCAGTCGGTCTTCCCCGGAATGAAATGACAATATTGCCACCCGGCCACCAGGGGCAAGCACCGCAGGTAGTTTTTCCAGAAATTCATATAAAACTTCATATTCGTCATTAACATCGATCCGCAAAGCCTGAAAGCGCCGCTGACAGGTTTTTTTTATGGCTTCCTTACTGTTGCTGCCGGAAATATATTTCAGGGCTTCTTTGATAATTTCCTGGAGTTGGGTAGTTGTGGCAATCTCGATACCCTTGTTTCGCTGGGCGATGATAGCTCCAGCGATGGCGGCTGCATTGGGCTCGTCGGCGTTTTCGATAAACATACCTTCCAACTCATCCAGAGAAATGGTTTTTAACCGTTCGGCTGCTGAAATGCCTTTTTCCGGATTCAGACGCAGGTCTAATGGCCCTTCAAACTTAAAGGAAAAGCCCCGTTCGGGATTATCGATTTGCATCGAAGATACCCCCAAATCAGCCAGCACAAAATCCAGTAGTCCGGATTCCAAAGTGATTTCGTCGATTTGAGAAAAGTTCAGATGGCGGATGGTCAGAATTTCCGGGCCATAACCGTTGTCCTCCAGCCGTTTTTGGGTTCGGGGCAGTTCGATGGCATCCACATCGGTAGCATACAGGTGACCCTGGCCCTCCAGACATTTCAGCATCGCCTGGGTGTGACCGCCAAACCCCAGGGTGGCATCCAATCCGGTTTGACCGGGCTTAATTGCCAGAAAATCGAGGATTTCATTGACGCAAATGGAGCGGTGCATCCCTGCTGGGGTACTGCCCTTTTGCATCACTTTTTCGACTGTATCCGCATATTTTTCAGGCTGTAGTTCCTTATACTTATCTTTGTACGCCTTGGGGTGGGTGCCTTTATAGCGGGGCCGGCGCTGGTGTTTTTGTTCCTGATTATCCATGGGGCAACCTCCGGGCTTTCGACTTGGTGTCGGTGATGTTTGAATGTGATGGTATCTGTGATTGTATATATAATGCCATGGTCATGCTTATATCCGCCTTTTTATAGATTTGGGTAATTTTACTTTTATCAATTATATGATACCAAATCCGATTTATAAAAGCAAATCAGTACGGGTGGATTTGCAGTGGCAACAAATCCTTGGCGATTCTGACTGGATATGGTAAAGTAGATAATCGGGAACGCTGGATTGCGGGATGATTTCATCGCTGCGTGTTTGGGGGCCCACCGATGCAAAAAACAAAGATTAAGGAGTAGCAGAGAATGAGTAATGAAAATAAAAAAAAGACGTCACCATCGATTGATGCCTGGTTGAGAGAAGCTAAGTGTGATCCCGAGGCCTTACAGGAAGGGATGTATCTGGTTCATAACGGCACCGTCCGCCAAACCCCCAAAGCCAAGGTGCGCCAGGGCGTCGATGACGGTTCACTGGTCACTGGCATGGAATTCTTTTACGATGCTGCCAAGGTAGAGGCCGCCATCGCCGAAACAAAAAAAATGGCCGGGATCTTCCATGCCCGGGTCTGGCTCAACGAAGGCCAGCTGGAGCTGGGCGATGATATTATGTTTGTCCTCATCGGCGGTGATATCAGGCCCCATGTGATTGATGCCCTGCAGTTTCTGGTAGAAACCATTAAAACCACTTGTGTCACCGAGATTGAGCAGAAGTCAGTTTTATAACAGTAAACCCGCTCAAATCATCGGATAGGATAATAGACCAGATCTGTTTTGTCGCGAAAAAATATTTTGTGACAAAACAGATCACAAAACAAAAGCCAGCTGATCAGCTGGCTTTGTTTTTCTAACTCATTCAATTAACATAAATTAAATCGAAGCGGCCTTAGCCTGTTCAAATTCATCCTGGATTTCCTGGGATGGTTCTTTGGTCATCAGGGAAACCGCCACAATAAAGGCGCAGGATACTAAGAAGGCAGGCAGCAGTTCGTAAATTCCGAAAACACCGCCCAATGGTTTAATGAATAGTCGCCAGACAAAGACCATTCCGCCGCCAGCAAGCATTCCAGCAATGGCACCTTCCCGGTTGGTTCGTTTCCAGAACAGCGAAAAGATCATCAGCGGTCCGAAGGTGGCACCAAAACCGGCCCAGGCAAAGGATACGATATTAAAAATTACACTGGTTTCGTCCAGAGCCAGCAGAATACCGATTATTGAAACGACAATCAGGGTGATGTGGGAAACTCGCATGATTTCTTTATCGGAGGCATCTTTTTTGAGAATGCCCTCATAAATGTTTTTCGAGAAAGCTGACGCTGCTATCAGCAGGTAGGAATCCGATGAACTCATAGTTGCTGCCAATATTCCGGCCATTACAAATCCGGCGATCAATGGTGGCAGCAGATTGGTGGACATTACGATAAAAATGCTTTCTGCACCGCTGGGGCTCAGCAGTTCGGTGGGGAATAAAACCCGACCGATCAGACCGATAATAACGGCAGCAAACAGTGAAATCACACACCAGGTGGTGGCAATCCGTCGCGCCTTGGGAATTTCAGCAGCATCCCGAATAGCAATAAATCGCAGTAATACCTGGGGAACGCCGAAATAGCCAAGACCCCATGACATGGTCGAGATGATGGTCAGGAAGGTGTAGGGCAGGGCTGGACCAAAGACCGGGTTACCAGCCAAGACCTGTTGGGTTCCGTCGACCACAGTGGGATTGGCAATGCCGAAGAAATCAAAGAAACCGGGAATATTCTGGATGTTTTCCATGATCGCATTAAATCCGCCGGCTGCGCTGGTTCCAACGATTAGAACAAGAGCTAACGCCAGGATCATAATAATCCCCTGCATAAAGTCTGAAACACTTTCAGCCAGGAAGCCGCCTAATAAGGTATATAAAATAACAAAAAATGCGCCTGCGATCATAACAACCTGGTATTGAATGCCAAAGAGTGAATTAAACAGTTTACCCACAGTAACAAAACAGCTGGCTGCATAGACGGTAAAGAAAACCAGAATAAACACCGATGCAATCAGCATGATGACTTTTCGGTTTTCTTTAAAGCGATTACTGAAATACTCTGGAATGGTGATGGCATCACCGGCAATTGCGGAATAGTTCCGCAGTCGTTTGGCGGTAATCTTCCAGTTCAGGTAGGTTCCTAAAGCCAGACCCAAAGCGGTCCAGAAGGCATCACTCCATCCACACCAGTAGGCCACACCGGGTAAACCCATCAAAAGCCAACCGCTCATGTCGGATGCTTCTGCACTCATTGCCGCAACCCAGGGTCCCAGGGAACGGCCGCCGATAAAATAATTGTCACTGTTTTCGTTGGCGATCTTTAAAAAATAGACGCCGATACCGAGTATCGCCGCGATGTAAATAATCATGGCGATCAGTATTTGGATGTTATCAGTACTCATTCTTTTCCTCCTAAAATAAATTCAATGTATTATAGCACAGAATGAATTTATATACAAAGAAATGGATGAAAAAATACCCCTTGCAAAGAATCCGAAGCGCTCAAGCCAATATTATGGATGGCAGGATTTTCTTGAGAAAAAAAGGATAATGCGGTGAATCAGAGCCGAGGCCAACTATCTCCTGGGTTTGCTGGAAAATAACCAGATCGATAAGGCTGTTTATGAAAAATTTGAAGTGACTCTGGATCACCGGGAAGAAGCGTTGTCAAATGATATTCGGTTCAGTGTGAAGTATTTTCTGGGAAAAACCCTGCGGGTCTGGCATCAGTTCAAGCGAAAGTACAAACCGGAACCTGAAAATTTGATGGCAAGAATTGCTAATGTCAAAGACACGCAAATGAAAGCGTTTCAGGCTGCCATTGCCAGTCTGGAGCGGGAGCAGCAAAAAGTTGAAAAAATTGCCGATATTGATCTAATCGAAGCGGTAATCATGGGCTATCAGGGGATGATCCGACGACTTTCTATGGAACAATCTGAGTTCAAGGAAGAGGACGAAGAACGCAAAGAAGAATTGCGGATCAAAGCCATGGACAGTGAACGGCAGGAAATCCAGCGGATGTATGAATCTGGTGAAATTTCAAAAGAACAATCAAGAGAATTGCGACGCCATATCAATTATATTGAAAGTGCCACCTTGGATGACAAGGAGGAATGATAAGGCAGCAGTAACTTAACTAAGCCTGCCGGGTGTCAAAAAACGACATTGACTATTCAGTCATTTTGTTTTATAATAATTTATAATAGGTTCAGGAGGCAATGATTGGACAAGCGAGAAAAAATACTAATAGCAGCCTTAAAGCTTTTTAATCAATACGGTTTTGATAATACTCCGACGGCGCGGATTACAAAAGAAGCCGGGGTGGCTACCGGGACATTGTTCAACTATTTTAAAAACAAGGAAGAACTGATCAATGTGCTTTATTTGACCTGTAAAGAATCCCTGACCCGGCGCTTGTCATTTGGGCTTGAGCAGGAGACCACCTTTAAGAGCAAACTGAAACGGATTTATATTAATTATATCGGCTGGAGTCTTGATCATACTGAGGAGTTCCTGTTTTTTCAGCAGTTCTGCAATGCTTCCTGTATCGGCGAAACCACCCGGAAGGAAGGGTTAAGTAAGTTCAATAATATTATGGAGTTAATTGCTGAAGGGATTGAGCAGGAGATTATAAAAAAGGTCAATCTTGATTATATGAGCAATCTGTTGATGGGGATCCTCAATGCGAATACTTATTATTTTATTGATAATCCCAGTCTGGCGGCGGATGAGTTTTTTTTGGAAACATCGTTTAATTTTCTATGGGACAGCATAAAAAATTAATTTTTTATGCAAATGAATGACTAATCAGTCAGTTTGATAGGTTTGTAGTTACTAAGCGATGGCGATCAAGCAAAATTTGCCGTGCTCAAAAAGCAAACCGATCAGTGGCTATCATAAATAAATTTGAAGAAGGAGCTACGAATATGAATTATCGGATCAATCCTAAAAATGGGGACAAGCTATCAGCCCTGGGGTTTGGCTGCATGCGCTTTGCCAAAGACGAAAACGAGGTTGAGAAACAGATCATCTATGCTATTGAAAATGGCGTCAATTATTTTGATACCGCCTATATTTATCCCAAGAGCGAAGCGATCTTAGGTCGCGTGCTGGCAAAGGGTTATCGTGACCGGGTGAAAATTGCCACCAAGATGCCGCCATACCTGGTGAAGAAATATGAAGACCTGGATAAGATTTTTAATGCCGAACTGGAACGGTTGCAAACCGACCATATTGACTATTATTTCCTGCATATGTTGACAGATGTTAACATCTGGGCACGATTGGTCAATTTAGGCATCCTAAAATGGATCGAAGAAAAGAAACTGGCCGGCCAGATTATCAATATTGGCTTTTCCTACCACGGCGGCCGGGATGAATTTAAAAAGTTGGTGGACATCTTTGATTGGGAATTCTGTATGATCCAGTATAATTTCCTGGACGAAAACAAACAAGCCGGTAAAGAGGGGCTGGAATATGCCGCCGCCATAGGGTTGCCAGTAATGATCATGGAACCCTTAAGAGGCGGGAAACTGGTCACCAATCTGCCCAAGGAAGTCTATCAGGTCTGGGATCAGGCTTATGTGAACCGGTCGCCGGCGGAGTGGGCCTTTCGGTGGATCTGGAATCATCCCGAAGTTACCGTAGTCCTATCGGGTATGAATTCCCAGTCGATGGTAGAAGAAAACATTCGCGTCGCTTCTCAGGCTGAAGCCAAGGATTTTACCGCGGCTGACTTTGAATTGTTTAATCAGGTCACCCAAATATTAAGTGAAAAAATTAAAATTCCCTGTACCGGATGCAATTATTGTCTGCCGTGTCCCAGGGGTGTTGATATTCCCACCTGTTTTTCAACCTATAATGATCGCGAGATTGAAGGGAAAACGGCGGCTTTGAGCAAGTATATCATGCAAACTAGTGTTAAGAGCCAGACCAGCAATGCCTCCCTTTGTTCAAAATGCGGTAAATGTGAAAGCCATTGTCCCCAGAATATCAAAATCCGAGACGAGTTGGCAACAGTTGCCAAAACCATGGAAGGCTTTTATTACAAGCCGACCCGGTTTTTGATCAAGCAGTTTATGAGATTGTAGTCCAGGGTTTAGCAGTTGGGTCGCAGTGATAATCATTTTTAGTTGTCTGATTCCTGAAAAAGCGATGACAATTGATATTTAAAATTTCAGTAACATCGAAGTAATTAAGTGATAAAAAAGCCAGGAACTTTTCCAACATTAATAAATGGGAAAGGTTTCTGGCTTTAACTATGATAAACGGTGTAGCGGTTATTTTATTGATTGGTTATCATGGAGGCAGTTGCGATGATATCAATGTCAAGCCCCAGGACATCGGTGATCACCGGCATACCGCAACCAAGGGCTTCGGTTACCATCACCTGGTTGATCGCAGTCATCACATCAAAAATCCGGTCTTTGGGAATGGCGGTGGCGCTGCGCACTGGCAGCACCGGCATTTCAGGAAAAATCGTCTTTACCGTGGTGCAGAGGGTCCGGGTCGGGTTGGTTGTTTCGGCAATGGCAAATTCTAAGCCGCGCTTACATTTTTGACCAGCGACCGCAATCTCTGATTGATCATCAGATACGGATAAAGTGCAGCCATTGGGGCAGAGGATACAGATTAACGCTTTCATCTAGTGGACCTCCATTTTGAATGATAGGATTGAGTCTGCTGTGAGGTTCAAATGGGCAAAGTCCACTTCCAGTCGTTCCATTTCCGGCGGACGTAAATGCGAATAGTGTTTGCGTAAGACTTCCCGCTCATTCACCATGACGATGAGGTCACAGTTTTTTAGCACTTGTTGACTGCGGAAATAGACAATGGTTTTCGTGCCAGTGTCGTTTAAATCCAACCGTTGCGGCACCAGGTAGGCAAAGTTTGGATCAGCCGTCAGAGCAATTTCGGCCCGTTGTTTGTGGCTAAAGTTGGCTGCAGCTGTTCCGGCCAGTTCGCCGCTTTCAGAAACATAATCCACCAGATCGTTGACGTGAAGAGCGTTGCCGCAGGAAAAGACGCCGTCAACTGAGGTCATTAGGGTCGCATTGCAAATGGGACCCTTTGTTTTGGGATCCAGCTCAACCCCCAGGCTGATGGCCAATTCATTTTCAGGAATCAGACCGACAGAAAGAATCAGGGCATCACAGTCGATTTTTTGACTGGTTCCGGCAACCGGCTGCATGTTTTCATCCACTGTAGAGACTTCAACAGCGGTCAGTCGTTCTTCGCCGTAAACCCGGGTGACTGTTTGGGAAAGATGCAGGGGAATATCAAAATCATGAAGGCATTGATAAAGGTTGCGGGTCAGTCCCGAGGGGGTTGCTTTGGCTTCGTAAACCCCTAATACGGTGGCACCTTCTAAGGTCAAACGCCGGGCCATGATTAATCCGATGTCGCCGCTGCCGAGGATGACACATTTTTTAGCCGGCATCTGACCTAAAAGATTTATGTAATGCTGAGCTGTCCCGGCGGTAAAAATACCGGCGGGCCGGGTACCGTGAATGAAGACCTGTCGGGCCGTGCGTTCCCGGCAACCGGTGGCCAGCACCAGCGCCTTGGCCGTTATTTTCAGTACTCCCGTTTGATTGACTGCCGTGAGGATAAAGCCTGCGGCGGTCTTTTTAATGCGGGTTACAAAGGTGGTCGTCAGGGCTTCAATCCCGGCTTGCTTAAAGGCGTTGATATCCCGCTCCGCATACTCCGGCCCGGTTAATTGTTCGGAAAAACGCACCAGACCGAAGCCGTCATGAATGCACTGTTTGAGAATGCCGCCAAGTCGCGGCTCCCGTTCAATCAACAGGGTTCGGGCGCCGCCGCGCTGGGCGGCCAAAGCGGCGGCAAGACCGGCCGGACCGCCGCCGATGACAATTACATCGGTCTGTTTCATAGGGTCACTCCTTTCGTTTGCTGATAAAGGATTACTGAATTTTCACTACTTTTTTTAACCGCTGATAAGGGGATCTTGAAATGTTCGGCAATGATGCCAGCAACCAGTGGGGCACAGAAGCCGCCCTGACAACGACCCATGCCAGGCCGCAACCGTCGTTTGATGCCGTCCAGCGTCGGGACTGACAGACTGGCATTGAGGGCATCGATGATTTCACCCTTGCTGATTTCTTCGCAGCGGCAGACGATGATCCCATAGTCCGGGTTAGCGCGAATCAAGGCATTTCGCTGTGAATCATCCAAAGTATTGAGTCGGAGGAGTGATTTTCGCACCGGATCAAAATCCGGATTTACTTCGACATTCATGGTTTGGCTGAGTATTTGAACCGACCAATCGGCAATATCTTCGGCAATGGCCGGAGCAGCGGTGACGCCGGGCGATTGAATCCCCCCGGCGTGAATAATATTGTCGGTAAAGATGCCTTTGCGAACCACAAAATCTTCTTCATATGTGGCCGCCCGGATGCCGGTAAAATAGGCGATCACATCACTGGGTTTGAGTTCCGTCGCGATTTGCTGCTGCATCGCCAAAATACTGTTGACCTCGTCATAATGAGTAGCGGTATCTTCCCGGTCTGGTGTTTCAATGGCATTGGGACCAATCAGCATATTGCCATGAATCGAGTGAATCAGGCCGACTCCTTTGGTGTGGCTGGTGCCGGTAAAGCCGCTAATCATTCGCTTAAGGGGATTTTTGGGTAAAGTTGACAGTTGCTGGGGCAGGATGGCAAAAGGTGAAATACCCATACTGGAGCGCACCATATAACCGGCATTTTTATCGGTTATTATGTCGGTGCCCCGGCGGGGATGGATGGTAAAGGTGCGGTCACCGCCCAGCTCAGCAATTTCGTCGGCATAAACACCGGCAGCATTGATCACCAGCTTTGGATAAAGGCGGCCGCGGTTGGTAGCAACCTGGGTAATGTGACCATCCCTGGTTTCCATGCCGATAACGATGGTACTCAGACTGATCCGGGCTTTATTTTGAATGGCATTTTCCGCCAGCGCGATGGTCATCTCAAACGGATTGGTGATCCCGCCGGTGGGCATGTACATCCCCCCAACTACAAAACCGGGCAGATGAGGTTCATGTTGCAGCAGGGTTTCCCGTTTTAAATATTTTACCCCGGGAATCCCCATCGATCTGGCTTTGAGTTTGAGAATCCAGACTAAGATGCGCTCCCAATTCTTGACGCAAAGCATGACCTGACCCTGTTGTTCAAATGGCACTGACATTTGCTTGGACAGCGCTTCGTAGATCCGGTTGCCGCGGAGATTATACCGGTATTTTTGGGATTTTTTCGAAAAATTGACGCCGACATGAACCACGCCGCCGTTGGCGCCAGTGGCTCCCAGGGCGACATCCGATTTTTTCTCTACCAGTAAAATGTCCAGATTATATCGGGACAGCTCCCGGGCAATGGCGCAGCCAACAATGCCGCCGCCGATGATCAGAACATCCGGTTTTTCACCATTTAGGCTGCGATCCTGGACCGCAGGAGTTTGCCGCTGCTGAACGAAACCCTTGAGGCAAACGTCATTGATGACACCCAGATAGTTTTTTTTATTAACTGCCAGCTGCCCGGCCTTAACCACAGTAGCCCAGTCATCGACTGCTCCTCTTAAGACAATGCAGCCCCGTTCTTCAGTCACAGTGATCCGCGGCGAGAGGGCTCTGATTTGCTTGCAGATTTTTTTAAAGTGAGGCATACGCTTAACTCCTTTGTTGATCACGGTTGGTTTCGGAGCAGTCATAGGCTGTTCCTGTGAAATTTGTTCGAGAATGATCCGGGCACTGTTTTCAGCGGCCAAACATTTTGCATGGGCATCTTCAGGGGTACTGCCACAGACGACCATACCATGATTTTCCATCACACAGGCGCGGTTGTCTTTGATCGCTTTGACGACGTTTTTAGACAATTGTTTCGAGGTGGGAAAGGCGTAGCGGGCCACTGCAACGTCGCCGCCGAGGCACTCACACAGGACCGGATCGGTTGGTTTTATTTTTTTATGGGCGGCCGCAAAAACACTGCAATGAACGGGATGGGTATGGATGACGCAGTGCACCTCCGGATGGTTTAAATAGAGTGCCGCATGGAGAGCTTTTTCACCGGTAGGCTTGATTCGGCCCTCGAATTTCAAGGTGTCAATGGCAACCCGAACCATATCATAGGGCGTGAGGTTAGCATAGTCCATGCCAGATGGGGTGCATAGCATGTGCTGATCGTCCAGCCGGATGGAAATATTGCCCCAGGTTCCCTGAACCAGATTTTCCCGGGCCAGCGACTGACCCATTTCAACAAGCTGTTCACGTAAGTCCATTTCATGAGCTGAAATGGGCCGCGGAAAATCAGCAGCGGTCTGATGTGAAACCGAGCCCGACAATTTTGAATAGGCAAGTTCATAACCCAAATGCATGACCTGAGATTCAATGGGACTGAGAATTTTTGCGCCCCCCAGCAGGTTAGCTTGTACATAGACCTGGGCGGCTTTTTCCATCAACAGGGTGACAATAAAAGCTTCGCCCAGATTCTTACCCACGGCCACTGCGCCCTGTTCAGCAGCGTCAGGGCTTTTTAGTAAACAGCCCCGACTGCTTTTTAAAAGCTGGTTGATTTTCTGCTGGTCGCCAATATCACAGATTTTTATGGTCAGACCAATAATTTGAGCCATATCATCCAGCACCGCGGGAATATCCGTCCCATTTTCGGCCGCCTGTGAACAAAACCGTGAATGAGTAAGAATGACGGCGTTGGTTTTACTGTTAGCCAGAAAAATTGCATGGGCCAGTTTATTGCAAGTTAATAATCCGGCCAAATTGAGCACCTTAAAATGGTGATGATCATAACGGTCTGAATGGATAACTGGCACCGCGACAAGATAGGTCTTATCCGAAAGCCGAAGGGCCAGAAAGGCGTGGTTGAGTTCAATATTTGCTGATTTTAATCGGCTGATGCAGTTTTTTAGAGCCGCTAAGGCTTTTTTTACGTTACTCATGGCTTGTCTCCTTGTGCATTACGAGATTTATCAATCTCAGGATCTGATCATGACAGTGAAAATGGAAGCGGTTACTCATTAAGGGCCGCTCTGATCTTCTTTTGGAGAATAAGCACTTCACTTTCAATGTTCCAGACACCAAGCCGTACAATTAAAAAGGGCAGCCGCCAGGGGGCGATTTCGGCATCGGTCATGCCGGTGGTCCTTTGATATTCTTTCAGATATTGTTTGCAGAGATATTTTCGCACTGATTCTAACGCCAGGGCAACGACCTTGTTGAGACCGGGAATCATTTCACCTTCATTGAGCAGATAGAGGGTTGCCGCCACATCAGCGGCCGGGACGCCCCGGGCTGCCGTCATCCAGTCGATGATGGTGGCAGACTGACGATCCGACATAATGTTGTCAGGGTGATAATCAAGATGGAGGATCGAATTACCATCCGGGAGAAAGGCAAGCCTGGTCATGATGATTTCCTTTTCCTTCGTGGATAAAAAAGCCAGGGGCGGGGAATCCAGGCTGGCGATAACCATTTCCTTGTAACTGCGGATAATGTTGGTCTGGGTCTGATGTAATTGCAGCTGCAGTTCCACCATCAATCGGGGAACCCCGAAAGCCGTTATCGGATGGGACCCGGCCAGGCTGATTAAGGGTTTTCCGTCAACACATTCAATGATCATTCCGGTTCGATTTTCAATCTGGATCATGCCGTAGCATTTTACCTTGGTAACTCCTTTTAGATAGGCTTCGACGGTATTGATTTTTTCGTTTTCGATCAGGAAGGGATCGACTTCGGCGTTAAATAGTTTTAATAACCGGGAGCCTTCCCATGAATAGATTTCTGATGAACGGCTGGTGAACAGTGGGGAATCCAGGCGCTCAGGGGGATAGTTGTCAACACACATAGCATCGTTCTCCTTAAATAGGTTTAGAAATGAAAATATCACAAATGTGAATTCGAAATTCTGCCTGGTTATGTCATTATAGGCGATAAAAACGGAATATGTCAATCGTTGCGAACGAATACGCACATATGTGATTGCTTGACAAATCACACGAGTGAGGATATTATTTTATCTAAAACAGTTTGTCAGAGCTATTTAAAACCATAAGGGGAGTACTAATGAAACAAAACGATGATCAATTATTGATCCTGCGGATCGCAAAATACTATTATCTTGACGGCTTAAGCCAACAGGAGATTTCTGAAAAGGAGAACATCCATCGGTCACAAATCTCACGGATTCTTAAACAGGCGCGCGAACTGGGCTATGTTAAAATTCGGGTCAGCACCCCGGAAAGCTGCACCACAGATACCCTTGGCAATCAGCTACGGGAACTGCTGGCGCTACAGGACGTTTTCGTGGCACCGTCGTTATCGACCCAGCCTGATCAATCGGAAGCCTTATATTTTTTTGCCACCCGGCTACTGGAAGAGCTACTGCCTGATTGTCAAAACATTGGGATCGGATTGGGTAAAACGCTTTACCATGTGGCTTCCCAGCTGACAAACCAGCGGGTGAATAAACCGTTGAATTTTTTCTCAGTTGTGGGATCGTCGGGCACCAATAATCCCTATTTGCAGCCCAGTGTGATTTTAGATAATTTTGCCCGACACTTTAAAGGGAGCTGTCATTACAACAATTTTACCATCTGTCAGAAGCGAAGCATGATGTCACCTTTTGACCTGAAACGTTTTGATGAGCTTCAGAAAGCTTATGAAAGACTGGATACCGTCGTTTTATCGATTGCCGGCCCAATCAATATCAATTATCCCTATTTTGACGAATTCTCTTTATTCAGTAAAAAAATTGATATTTCTCGGGCATTAACCAGGCCCCATGCCAATCTTTTGGGACATGTCATGTACGAAAATCATCAGACGCTGCAATTGCCGGAGGATTATTTCATGACTAGTATGGCCTTATCATTGTTAAAAAAAATCGATAATGTGATCTGTATTGCCCATGGTAGTGAGAAGGTAGCACCGCTTATCAGTGCCGCCCGGCAGCGTTATATCAAGGTTCTGATAACTGATGAGGCAACGGCCCAGGCGTTAATTCAAAAATTGATGTAAGTCCAGTAATGACCGCAATTGGGTTGAAAAAATTTTTAGATCGGAAGATAAAAATAGCAGACAAAAAATGCGATGGCAGTTAATTGGTTTAACTGCCATCGCATTTTTTTAGATTCGGATTTTTAGATTCAGACTCACTGATAATTGATCAAGAAAAAGTGATTGTTTGATTGCGTCAGTTTTTAATACTAGTTAATCACCACGGCATTCAGATGCGACTGGTAAATCAGCTCATGACCGGCAGTGGTGGGATGAGGATCGAGGTTGCCGGTATACCAGTTGAAATTAACCAGCGGTTCACTACCCTGGTAGGCGGCAAAGGCGGTGTAGACATCAGCTACCCGATAACCGGCACCAGGGGTTTTAATGGCGGTGTTGATGGTTTGAATAGCGGGATCAAATATCGCAAATAGGGGATCCTCGGTATTAATGGGATCATACAGGGTCGTCACGACAATATCTGCCTGAGGCGCCAGGGTTTTGATGGTGGCGACGATCTGCGGCCAATCAGCACCGAACTGGGTGACGCTGGCCGTCACGTTGGTCTGGATCGTTGGCAGAGCGGCCGTTATGATATCCTCAGCACCGGGTTGGTCTAAAGCGGCAGCCAGATCAGTTGGGAAGGTTGGCGCGGTCGGGTCGAGTTGGAAAGCCGCCGCCAGGGTTGCGATGACCGGAGCGAGGATGTTGTTACCGCCGACACTGACGGTAATTACCTTGGCCTGGCCGAGGGCAGTAATGGTTGCCGGGTCACTCTGAAGTTGGCCTAGCAGCTGACTGGAGGTGTAACCCGGGACGGCCTGGTTTGCCAGGGTCAGATTTTCATTTCCGCTAACCCCGATCAAATTGTTATAGAAAAGATTGACATAACCGGAACCGGGGGTGGCACTCATCCCATAGGCGATGGAATCTCCCAGGGCAGTGTAGGTTTCAGTCTTGACGATTTTTATCTCAATCGACTCCAGACGCAGGCTTTCACCAGTTGTTCCCAGCTCAGTCCCATTCTTAACCCAGCCCCAGGCATTATCGATTACTGGGATGTTGCCTTTGTTTTGAACATGGCCGCGGTAATAAACCTCGTAGCCGTCAAGACCGGTCAGATTGATTTTGATGGCTTCAATCCGCAGACCTTCTCCGGTGGTTCCGGCAAAATTACCGTTTTCCACTGCACCCATCCAGCCTTTATTCTGGACATGAACCTGATAGCTGATCCCGCCACCGGTTGGAACATCGCCGGTGAGCTCAATCCGGAGGCCTTCCAGCCGGAGCCCCTCGCTCCGGGAGCCTAGTTCATTAGGCCCGGTAACGAAGTTGCCCACCGGTAACGGAACATCGCCTTTGTTCTGAACATGACCTCGATATTGGACGCCAATATCTCCGTTGGCTTGAGTATCAATGGTGGTATCGTTGCTTGATTCATTGCTGTCTGAATCAACTGCAGCAAATACGCCGGTTGAAAAAATCATTGACAGCATCAGCAGGAGAATCAGAAGATGGCCGGTGATCGATTTGAAAAAACTTTTTTTCATTTTGGTTCATTTCACTGGTTCGATTTGGGTTTTTATTGAAAATACAGTTGCCATTCGTCCGGAAGACTGAAGAAAAGCTTATGACACGAAAAACTGGCGGAGTCTGGCTCCTGCGATAGAACTATCATACCCGCATCAGACATTTTTTAAACAAAAAAATAAGATAAAAATCAGGAAGTAAGGGATGTTGTGGCGAACAAATAACGTTGAAAAAGCGCAGCCTGGTGTTCTTATATCGGTGAAGTCCAGATCAAGTACGTTTTTTGTTTTTTGTAAAAAAATCTGGCACACAAGTTGCCACATCTTGTCACATTGGGGTATAAAAGCTACAATGTCAGTAATTAATAAAATACAGAGAAAAAGTTTATTAAATTGGTAACAAAAAATAAAAGAAAATGTCTACAAATCTGATGCTGGGGGGAACGGATTAAATTCAATGGCTTGGAGTGGATGCAGAGAAATAAGAGGATTGGTCAGCGGGGGCGATGAAAAAAGAAAAGGTTGCAAGAATTGAAGAAAGAATCAGAAGCGTATTTGATCAGCAATATCAGATAATAAAAATGCTGGGTAATGGCGGAATGGGCTGTGTATTTCATGTCCAAAGCAATAGCGTAGAAATCGCTGATTTTGCCTTGAAAGTACTGGATAAAGAAGCCTATATCGAGAACAAGTTGGATTTCATGCGTGAGGCGGATGTCATGAAAGGTCTGGATCATCCGGGGATTCCTAAAATTATGGCGGTCACCGAGGATCAGGACTATGTCTATATGGTTCAGGAATATATCCGGGGCGAGCCCCTAAGTCTGGTCATCCGAAAGTGTGGCCAGATCAGGGAAGAGTATCTGCGGATCTGGATGGAGAGTATGGCGGAAACCCTGAATTATTTACATAAGCAGGGGCTGATTCATCGGGATATCAAGCCGGATAATATGATGTTGACTCATGATTGTGAGATAAAAATTATTGATTTTGGTCTGGCCCGAAAAAAAGAACAGATTGATCAGGCCGACAAAAAGGTTTTTGGAACTCTATCTTTTACCGCGCCGGAGCGGTTTACCAAAAAAGTGGGGACGGTGCAGACCGATATTTATGGCTTTGGGGTCACCATGTATTATGTCGCCACAGGAAAAAAACCGGAGAATATGAAAACCAGTCCTCAGGAAAGTTATGCGATTATGGAAAAAAAACTGGGTGAAACAGCCCCGCCGGAAATCACGGAGATTCTGACGAAAGCGATGTCGGTCAAACCCCAGCAGCGTTACAGGAGTTTTGAAGCGATTCGCGGTGATCTAGATCATCAAAATTTGATCAGGAATGCAGAATTTGAAGATCGTCAGGTCCAATTCAGTCATATGTTTTTAATACTGGCGACACTTTTTCTAATTGTGTTGATCTCAGCTTATTAATAGAGAAGAGAAGGTTATGGAGGAAGTTATGAATGAAAAAAAAAGAGACAACATAAAAAGTGATTTGGTGCTGATGTTTGATGGCAAGATTTACGAATTGAATGTCAGTCCTTATATTCTGGGGCGGGATCCTAAATCCAGCGATTTGTATATCAACAATAAAACCGTCAGTCGAAATCATGGGCAGTTAAGTCAGACGGATGGCAGTTGGTATCTGGAGGATTTGAATTCCAGTTCCGGTACCATTCTCAATGGTGTGAAAATTGAGCCCTCAAGAAAATATCAGATCGTCGCCGGTGATTGCCTCGAATTGTCCGATATGATTTTGGATGTTTTGTCTGTCAATACTCAGCCCCAGGAGAAACCCCGTGAAGAAGCGTTTCCAGACAGTCAGGAAAAAATAGATATTAAAACGGAAAAGCAAATGAAGCGAATCCAGGGTAATCGGAGTTTTAAAAATCACAGCGGGTCTGAGGGAACCGGTTCAAGCCGGGTTTTAAAAAAGGACGATAGGCTGCGGGAGATGAATCATTTCAAATCAACCCTGCGGCAGTTTTTAAGTGAGAATAATCTTGATCAGAAGGCCCTCAGCCGATTGAAAAAAATCATTGAACTGGCTCAGCGATTGCCGGTAGATGAAACGGTTCTTAAAAATATCGTTCAGGAAGTCATGACCGAGGGTGTGAAAAAACCGCTATCTTATGGATCAACCCCGGAATCAGTTGCCGAAGCCAAAGCGCCGCGGGTTAAAGATAAGACCCACAAAAGTGCGGAATCACCAGCAACCGGGGGTATTCAGAATGGTACCGGGAAACTACCGGTGTTTCATCCGGTGAAGGTCGAAGGTGACTGGATTGAAATACCGGTGTCGAAAATCCCATTTACCATCGGCAGAGGTCCAGATAATGTCGATTTCGTGTTGCGGGCAACCGGTATCAGTCGCTCCCATTGTCTGGTCAGCTACCATGACGGTTCCTACCATATTTCAGATCTTGGTTCCACCAATGGCATCTTATTAAACAAAAAACAATTAAAACCAAATGATAATTATGTCATAAAAAATGGTGACAGCGTCAGCTTTGGCGTTAATCAATTTTATGTAGAAATCTAATAAATTCACTCAGGGTAACAGCAGCTTGTGCGGAATGATTTAGTTGAACGCATTTGTTGAAATAAGAACATTTGAAAGGGGTACTTATGAAATCAAAATCACGAAGAAACAAACGGGTAATCAATGGAAAAACGGAGGTGCCAATTGCGGGAAATAACGCCGCTTTGGTGACCGACGAAAACAAAATAGCGCAGGAAAATCAATCCGACCAGACTCAGGAAGAAAAAACTGAAGCGCTTGCAGAGGTAACAAATAATGATCGCAATGCGGATCAGGGTATTGTTACAGATCCAAAGCAGACGGAAGTTGTGGCTGATCCGGTTAATGAAGAACTGGACGAAAAAACCGAAGCACTGGCCGCAGCGGAAGAAGTGATAACGGTAGCAGATGATGCTATTGATGACCAAGAAAAAACTGAAGCCTTAATCGTGGAAGAAACTGAAGCGCTGGTCAATGAAGAGACTGAAGCCCTGATGCTGGAAGAAACAGAAGCTTTAATGGACGAAAAAACTGAAGCGCTGGTTGAAGTTATGACAGAGCCATATGTCATCGAAAATACGGAGTCCCTGGTTTTTAAGCAACACAAACCGTTCAAACATAAAAAACCGGTGATTATTGCCAGTTCCATCATTCTAGGATTTCTTCTGGTTGGCGGCGGGGTAGCGGGCTATTTAAACTATCAACGTAGCAACGAAATCAGTGCTGATCTAAAAAATGGGGAAACTTTACTGACAGAAGCCAAATTTGATGAAGCGATGAAAGCTTTTGAAGAAGTGAGCACCCTGGATTCAGACAATGCTGACGCCATTTTTGGTAAGGCTAAGGCTTATGCCGGTCTAGGTGACTATGGCAATGCCAGAACCTATTTTGAAGACACCTTAAAACGGATCACCGATCTTGAAAAAATGAAACAGGTATACAATGCCTATATCGATTCGGAGGTAAATGCCAAAGTTGGTGAAGAAGCGCTCTTCGCCTTGATGGATCGAGCAGCCAAGGATACCGGAGACGAGGGCTATATTAAGCGCAAAGGTGAGTTTATGGTTAAAGTGCCTTCATTCAATTTGAATCCTGGCTCTTACCAGGGAACCCAGGCAGTGGATATTATCAAGGGCGATCCGGCCGATAAGATTTATTTTACTACCGACGGTTCTCAGCCGACCACGGCATCCCCAGAATACACTGCCGTCATTGAATTGGCACCAGGGGAAAAGACGATTAAGGCTATTGAAGTAGGGGCAAATGGTTATCCCAGTAAAACCATTGAGGGAAAATACATTATTTCGGCCAGCAGTGAATCGCTGCTGGAAAATAATATTTCCGGGTCATGGACATCGCGCTCTGGATCGTATTTCTATCAATACTACTTCAGCAATGGTTACGTAACTTATTCCTATAACTATGGTAATGGCAGTTCATACACATCCACCGGAAACTATCAGATCGTCGGGGTTAATCCTAACGGCACCATCGGGACCCTTTCTGTATTCAATATAACCGGATATTCAGTTCCCAGCACTCTCAACATTAATTGCGAGCCCCTGGGAGATAATATGATATCCATTAATAACCGGGGGTATAACTATAGTCCATGATCGTAAATGAGAAGAGGAGAAAGTCATGCATATTCAAAATAAAAAGAGATTTTACCTGATGGTGGGACTGCTGATAGTCGTGATCCTCCTGTTGGGGTTTTCCATCTATATGATCTGGAGCGCTATTACATCAAGTAATGCGCCAGTGCAAACCACCAGCAATACCACCAATACAGCTAACGCTGATTCGTCCCAGGGAAACCGTACCGACATAACAGCCAGTCAGGCGATCACCAATCCCACTGATTTACTGGTTTTAGTCAATAAAACCACCAGTCTGGATGAAAATTATCAGCCATCAGATCTGGTCTGGGTTGATCTCCCGGGAGTCAGGGAAACGCAATTGCGAAAAGAAGCCGCCGCGGCACTGGAAGATCTCTTTGCTGCCGCCGAGTTAAAAAACCTGTCATTGTATTGCTGTTCCGGCTATCGCTCCTATCAAACCCAGGAGGAGCTCTATGCTGAGAACGTTAAAATCTATGGTCAGAAGCAGGCCGATCTGGTTAGCGCAAAACCAGGCCAGAGCGAGCATCAGACCGGACTGGCCATGGATGTCACGGCTGAATCTGTCAATTTTGATCTACTGGAAAGCTTTGGTCAAACCACAGAAGGCGAGTTTATTAAGAATAATGCTCATTTTTATGGCTTTATAATACGTTATCCCGAGGATAAAACAGACATCACCGGATATGCCTACGAACCCTGGCACCTGCGCTATGTGGGCAAGGATGTGGCCGCGGAAATCGATGAAAATAATCTGACCTTTGAAGAATATTTAAAAACCAGTTAACGATTATCGTGACATTATTTCAATACTGTTTCCGGTAGCACAGAAACGGCAAAAATAGACCACCCGTTCATGAAGCCTAATTCATGGCCAGGTGGTTTTGCTTTGTGACTAACTGCAGAAAAACGGTGTTATCAACCAATGAGATACAAAAATAATTAAATTCGCCCAAAAAACCGTTAGCAAAGGACTCAATCTGCGGTGCAATTTTTACTGTGTAGATCTTTTGTTTGTTTCGAGAAAATGATACAATATGGCTATTATTTAAAAAAACCGGAGGTACTCCATGCAACCTAAGATAATTCTTGCCAGCCAGTCTCCCCGCCGCCGGGAGCTGTTTAAGCTGGTGGTAAATAGCCATGGTATTAAAGATTTTATCATCCAGGCAGCAGAAATCGATGAAAAACGGATTGAAGCGCAGATTCTGGCAAACAGTGACGGGGATTTTCAGGATACGGTAAAAAAACTGGTGGGCGAGCTGGCGGCGCGAAAAGCTCGCGTTGTTCAAAAAATTAATCCCCGGGCTCTGGTAGTGGGAGCGGATACGATTGTGGTGCTTGATGAGCAAATCCTGGGGAAACCAGCCGATGAAATGGCGGCCTACAACATGATTAAGCAGCTGGCTGGAAATACCCACCAGGTGCTAACCGGGGTCAGCATCTGCTATCGGGAGTGGGAAGAGCGGTTTGTCACAACATCCTCGATACGTTTTTATCAATGGGATTATCAGATGCAGCGAGAGGTAGCGGATTATGTGGCTTCCGGCAAGGCCATGGACAAAGCCGGGGCCTATGGTATCCAGGAAGAGGCCGGCCTCTGGGTCAAGGGGATTAAAGGGGACTACAATAATATTGTTGGGTTGCCGATTGCCAAACTCAACAAGCGGTTAGGTAAAATGCTGGAGCAGATAGCCAACCAGTAAACGACCTGCACGTCACACAAAAAGAGCACTCCTATCGTTAAGGAATGCTGGGGTATTTAATACAAGGATAACTCACTGTAAAAGGCTGGATTCAGAAATTCTTTCAGGGTGATGTCGGCCATTTTAAAGAGCCGTCGTGATACCTGGGTGGCATCCGCATCCGGGTATTTATCTTCCAGATAAATCACTTTTTTTATTCCGGCCTGAATAATGGCCTTGGCGCATTCATTGCAGGGAAAACAGGTCACGTACAAAATGGAATCAGCCAGCGACCGCCCGTCCGAATTTAAAATGGCATTTAACTCGGCGTGACAGACATAGGCGTATTTGGTATCCTGAAACGTTCCTTCTCGTTCCCAGGGCAGGGCATCATCGCTGCAGCCTTTTGGCATGCCATTATAGCCGGTTGACAGAATAATGTTATCTTTATTGACAATGCAGGCGCCCACCTGGGTATTGGGATCTTTGCTGCGTCGGGCCGATAACAGGGCAATCCCCATAAAATATTCTTCCCAGGTAATATAGTCTTGTCGTTTCATCGCATTCTCCAGTTTTTTCTTTAGTTTATCATAATTCCGTTAAAAAGTGGAGATGTCTTGGAAAATTAGCAGGTTTAAATTATTGTTTTTAATGTGAAAGAACAGGGAAATATCATAAAGCGAACCTTTTATATATAATGATCAAACTAAAAGAGTGACTGTCGGGGTCGGGAAAAGGTGAGGAAGTGGACAAAAAGCGATTAATACAGATATTAGCCTGGACAAGCACCCTGATTTGGATGGGGATTATATTCTATCTATCCAACCAGCCGGCCAGCCAATCAGCGCATCTCAGTACCGGAATTAAAAATGAATTGCTGGCGGTTCTGATGTATTTCATGCCGGGCATCGAAAACATCGAGCTCCGAAGTCTGGATTTTTATATCCGAAAAAATGCTCATTTTATCGCCTATTTTATTTTAGGTGTGCTGACTTTGTTTGCACTGGTCCAAAGCGCGGCAAAAAAACCGGCCAATCTGGCCCTGTTATTCTGCATCCTATATGCCATGTCTGATGAATTTCATCAACTATTTATACCGGGACGCTCCGGCCAGTTTCGTGATGTGCTCATCGACGGAGCCGGCGCTGTTCTGGGTGTCTTACTCACTACCATTGTTATTAATCGGATTTCCAGGCGATTTTAGGGATATTACGATTAATCCCCACCGAAGGGGGTATAAAATAAACAGCTAATGCAAGGAGGAAGTAACTTATGAAATTCAGAGAATTCACAGTGAATAGTCACTCAACCAGAGAATTTGTTGATAGCGGCGTGGAAGAGCGGGAGATGAATGAAATAAAAACATATCTTGACGAGGTAAACAGCACTGTCGGCAAAGAAAAGGGATTTTCCCTACTTTTGCTGGAAAACGGCAACACTGTTTATCAGGACCTAGAAGGTTTTGGCGGTGATGGCGGGGTAATGATCAAGGGGCCCCATTATATCGGGTTGCAGCTGGATAAAGCTGACCATGAAATCGAAATTTTTGGGGCTTTTTATCTGCAGTCGGTGGTAAAAAAAATCTATGATCTGGGTTTGGGCAGCTGTTGGATCAGTCTCAATGAAATTATCCCAAGTCAGGAAGAAAAACTATTGGCGGGCAAGCCCGGGATCATCCAGTATCTGCTGGTCTTTGGAAAGCCCAGCAAAAAAGAAGGAAAAACCGATAAACATAAAACCATAATCAATTGTGATACTAAGTATGAACAAAACCCATATGGAATCACCATGATTACCACCAGCGATGAGACCCGTCTTTCGGTAGTTGATACCATTTTTCTCCAAAACTGGGGAAATGTGGCGCCATATGAAGAAATGGAAAAAAGAGGGGTTCTGGATTTGCTTTACTATGTTAGAAATTCGCCTTCATTCCAGAATGTTCAGCCTTGTCGGCTGATCCTTAAAGATGGTTATGCGGAACTGGCGGTGGTTAATCCGGATCGGGAAGAAAACTATACCGACGCCGGGATTATGCTATTTACCCTGGAGGGTCTGGCCAAAGAGCTGAGTTTCCCATCCAACTGGCATTTTATTCAGGACGATTCGGGCAGTACTGATTATCGCCGGGTCGCTCATTTCGACTTGTAAAACTGGACAATGGTTAAATAAACTGATAAATATAAAAGGGGCTCTTGCCATCGGAACCGATGAGCAAAAGCCCCTTTTTATAGATATTGGAGATGGGCATTGGAACGATTGAGGTACATCAATGCCAATTCCAGTTTCATTTCGATGCTGTTTTTAAGATAATCCCATTCATCGGCTCGCTGCTTTTTGGCTAAGGCGATTTCTTTTTTTGAGGAGGTAGTGGCTCGTTGGGGTGATTTATTGGTCGTGCTGCTTGTTTCGAGAATCAGTGAAATATCATTAGTCTCTGGATGGTTTTCATAATAAGTTGCAAATCTTGACTGTACCATTGTTATTTCCTTTCGTTGAACAAATTTATTTTTCGGATTGTGGTTAACATCCTCAGGTTTTATTGTTGATCTGTTATCAGTATAAACGATAGATGTTAAGGAATTTTGAACAAAATGTTAAGGTTTTGTGAAGATTGTTAAATGTACGCAGATTAATTCGGATCTGACCCATCGGTTATTGGTCGGTACGGCAGTTTATCAGCCCCTTCCTTGTCAGCGGCGGTCTTTTATCTTATAATAGAAGAATATGACAAAAGTCAGGGTTCCCGCGGAACCGTCTAATCGGAGACAAGGATTCACAGGAGGTTCATATTGACACTTAAAAAAAACCTGAGCCAGTATTTTGGCTATGATACATTTAAAGAAGGGCAGGAAAGAATCATTACGGCTGCGGTTAATGGCCAGGATGTGCTGGGGATCATGCCCACCGGTGGGGGGAAATCCCTCTGCTATCAGCTGCCGGCCCTGGAGCTGCCCGGCATTACCCTGGTAATCTCACCGCTTATTTCACTAATGAAGGATCAGGTCGATGCTTTGGGTGAAATGGGAATCCCGTCCACCTTTTTAAATAGCAGTCTTGATGATGCCACCTATCAACAGCGACTGGAAAAGATCCGGGCTAATCACTACAAGCTGCTGTATATCGCTCCGGAACGGCTTTGCGCACCAGCCTTTGTGGAACTGGTCCGGCATCTGGATGTTTCCATGGTGGCAGTGGATGAAGCTCATTGTATCAGCCAGTGGGGCCATGATTTCCGCCCCCATTACCGGGAGATCCCCGCTTTTATCGGAAATATTTCGCCCCGGCCGGTGGTGGCGGCTTATACGGCCACTGCCACGGTCAAGGTTATTCAGGAAATCAGAGAATTGCTGGCACTGCAGGATCCGGTCGAATCAATCATCGGCTTTGACCGGCCCAACCTGCTTTATCAGGTGGTAAAAACCGGCGATAAGCTCGGTTATGTCAAAAATACCATCACCCAGACCTTTCCGGATCAGTCCGGGATTATTTACTGCGCCACCCGAAAAACCGTCGAAAGCGTTACCGCCAAGCTCAAAGGCCTGGGCTTTCTGGCCGGCGCTTATCACGGTGGCATGCGTCCCGAAGATCGGGAGCAGAATCAACAGGATTTCATTAACGACCGCCTTCACATTATGGTGGCCACCAATGCCTTTGGGATGGGGATCAATAAGCCGGATGTGCGTTTTATCATCCATTACAATATGCCCCAGAATATGGAGGCCTACTATCAGGAAGCCGGACGTGGTGGCCGGGATGGTGAACCCAGCCACTGTACCATTCTTTATTCCCCCGCCGATATTGTCAAACAGAAACAGCTGATCCAGCTCAACCAGACCTCTCCGGAGCGGGAGACGCTGCTGTTTGAGAATCTCCAGTATCTGGTTGATTATTGCCACACCAATGACTGCCTGAGAAAAAGCATCCTCCAGTATTTTGGCGAAACTGCTGACTTTGACCGTTGCGGCAATTGCGGCAATTGTCTGGACCAATCCGAAATGGTGGATATCACCCTGGACGCGCAAAAGATTCTTTCCTGCATTTATCGGATGAAAAACCGCTTTGGCCTGAATATGGTGATTGCGGTGCTGCGGGGCTCGAAAAATAAAAAGGTGCTGGAGCTGGGTTTTGATCAGCTGTCCACCTACGGGATCCTTCAGGAGCAGAGTGCCGAAAGTCTCCGCGAAATCATCATGACCCTGGTAGCCAAGGGTTACATCGTCGTCACTGCCGATGAGTACCCGGTTCTCAAACTGACCCCGACTGCCAGCGGGATCTTAAAAGGTGATGAAACGGTCTTTCATAAAAAACACCTGCTGAATATCAAGGCCGTCAAAACAAAATCTTCCGGTAAAGCCAAACCACCGGTGGATTGTGACGAAGCCCTGTTTGAAGAATTGCGCACCCTGAGACGCAGCATTGCCCAGGACAAGGGACTGCCGCCCTATGTGATTTTTCCCGATGCCACCCTGAAAGAAATGGCGGCCTATTTTCCCCGGACTGAAGCCGAATTTCTAACCATCAGCGGCGTCGGCCAGGCCCGCTATGATCATTATGGCACGGTCTTTATCGAAGCGATCAGCAGCTTTGCCGAAAACAACCCGATCACCATCAGACCCTGGCCGGAAGCGGCAGCGGACGACCCGGAACCCCGGGTGACCAGGCAACAAACGGGCGAAAAAGAAGCAAAAGTTCCCTCCTGGGAGCTCACCTATGAGCTGTTTGCCGGAGGCATGACCATCGCTGCCATCGCGAAGCAACGGGAGCTGACTGAAAATACCGTGCTGAGCCATTTAATCCGCTGCGATCAGGAAGGAAAAGCGATCAACTGGCGGGATTTTGTCGATACTGAAAAAGAAGTAGCGATCATTAACGCCATCGGAACCGTCGGCCTGGAAGCCCTGCGCCCCATCAAAGACGCCCTGCCAGAGTCCTGTTCTTATGCGGATATCAAAATTGTGATTCATAAAAATGGTTTAGCGTAGATTGGAGAAAGACAGATGACCTCGACAAGCTTAAAAGTAATCGCCCTGATTTTGATGTTGCTGGACCATATCGGACAGTTTATTCCGGGCACCCCGCTGTGGTTGCACTGGCTCGGCCGGCTTTCGGCCCCGGTATTTATGTTTTGTATGGCCTGGGGCTTTTATTACACCCATGACCGCAAAAGATACCTGCTGCGCATGTATTTCTTTGGCGTGGGGATGGGAATGATTGATCTGATCAGCAATAACAGCATTGCTGATCCCTATGCGATGATGTCCAATAATATTTTTGTGACGCTGCTGTTGGTGGCGGTGATTGTCTGGCTGATCGAAATTCGAAAAACTGACAAGTCCAAGGGCAACAAATTTATCGCTCTGTTTGCCGGCTATCAGATTTTGACCACGATGCTCTGTGTTCTGGCTGGTCAGTTCGTGCCGCTGACTGGCATGATGAGCTTTGTCGGGGCCATCACCGGCAATCTGATTTTTAACGAGGGCAGTTTTATCTTTGTTTTTCTGGGGGTGCTGATCTACTTTAACCGCACCGATAAAAAGCGGCTGATCCTGGCCTATGGGCTTTTTTGTCTGGGCTTTTTAGCCCTGGAATGGGCCGTGTATCCCCGGTTTTCGGCCCTACTTTACAATAATTATCAGTGGATGATGATTGGTGCATTGCCGCTGATGCTTTCCTATAACGGCGAAAAGGGACAGGGACTGAAATACCTGTTTTATATTTTTTATCCGGTTCATATTGTGATCCTGTTTTTTATCGGCAATCTGTTTTTTTAAGGTCTACCAAGAACTGGTGAGAATGAAGAGTGTGAGTCAGCGATCAATGAATCGCTAGCAGCAGAAAAGGAGATCGGTCAGATGGTAAAAGCTGTCAAAGATCAGGAAGAAGCAACAATCAAACGCCGCCATGAGATTCTGCTCTGCGGCCAGGAACAGGGGGTCAGTGCGGCCTGTAAAAAATACCGGATTTCCCGGACCCTCTACTATCGCTGGCATAAACGCTTCGATGAACAGGGTTTGGCCGGCCTGAAGGATCAGGTCCGTCATTTTGTGCCGCCCAATAAATCGGCGCTGACGGTGGAGCAGGCGGTGCTGGATGCAATCGTTTCCTTTCCGGACTACGGCCCCCAGAGCATTGCCTGGCTGCTGGAGGAACAAAATCTGAACATCAGCAGCAGCGGTGTCTATAATATTATGCGCCGTCACGATCTCAATCACAAACCGGCCCGCAAGCATTACAGCCGGAAAATCAGCGCCGCACAGCACCAATCCGCGGGAGTTGATAATGAAATCCGGCCTGCTCGGGCGCCAGATCCGGCGCAGCTGACAGTGGGTGAATGTTGGCTGGCCTGGACGGTGGAACGGGGTTATCAGCCGGGGATTGGCAATCTTTATCAATATGCGGTGGTGGATTTAATCAGCGGCGTAGCCTGTGCCCGGTTGTATACTAAAAAAAATGCCGACTGCGCTCTGGACCTGTTGCTGGGGGTGGCCATCCCGATGGGCAATGAGTTGCTGATGCAGCCAAGCTGGATAATGACGCCCCATCAAGTGGAGTATACCACCGGCAGAATCCACAGCCGCCATCTATATACCAGCAAGCTTCGGGAAATGAATATCAAACAGGTGATTTGGGAGGAGAAAAACAATCTTTATTCCAAAACCGTACAGGTATTCAACCAGAAAAGTGGGGCTTATCTGGAGTCGCTGCTGGAATCAGCCGATTCTTTTGACATAATCAAGGATGGTTTTCAGCAGTTTGTTCGTGATTATAATCTCGAGCTGCCGCTGGACTATGGTAAAAACAAGCACAAAACGCCCATGGAAATCGTTGTCGACCACAAGGGCCCCGGGGTAACCCTGCCCTTGTGGTCCTATGTCAATCGGAAGTATTAATGGTGCAAAAAGATATGCGGTTCGCGGCGGTGTTTAGTTCCGCCGATCAGCCCGGAGAGGATCGACAATGAAAAAGCAGATAGCCGTGGTAGGCGGTGGATACAGCGGTTTGACGCTGGCCTATTTTCTGGAAAAAGCCGGTCATCAGGTCACTGTTTTTGAAGCGGAAGAACGAGCCGGGGGGCATTGCTTGAGCGTCTTTCATAAAAAAGAATTCTGCGAGCTGGGGTCGGTGCTGGGAACCTCCGAAGCATTGATGAAATTTCTCCGACAGCTGGGCGTCAAAGCCGAGTACAAGTATTTTCACCGCAGTTTTCTGGGCCTGAATGGTGAAAAACAGGCCCAGATCGGTCCCGCTGAGATTGGCGGTTTTCAGGAGCAACTGCAGCGGCTGCCGGAATACCTGGCCCCTTATCAGGCGGCCTTAAATGCCCAGGGCTGGGCGAATATTCCCGATGTGCTGACCCAATCCTTTGAATCCTGGTGCAACGAGAACAAACTGCACACTCTGATGCGGGTGTATGCGCCCCATCTGGTAGCCTTCGGCTTTGGGAAGTCCAGTGAAATTCCGGCCATCTATGCCCTGAAGTATCTGGACATCATGACCCTGTCTTCGATGATTGAGTCCCGGAAGCTGATCAGTTTTTCCAACGGCGCCAATGAAATCATTGCAAAATTGTCAGAACGGCTGGAGGATCTCCGTTTGAGTAGCCCAGTCACCGGCATGATCCCCATTGATCATAACCGCCTGATAATAAAAACCCCGGTTGGCGAAGAACATTTTGATGCGGCGGTGATCACCGTACCGCTGGACCCGGCGGTGATTCACGCCCCGGACCATGCCCGTCTGATGGGCTGCTACCGACGCAAAGCCTACAATGTGTTGGCCTATGTGGCCCGGGAAAACTACCGGACCACAAGTTATTTCACTCATAATTTTGACAAAGACGGACACCTGCTGTTGTTGTACAGCAGCAAGCCGGATAAACCCGGACCGCTGCTGACCGCCTATGCTGCCGGAGATCTGCCAATTAAAGATTTGAAAGCCCAGATCGACGCCGATCTGAAACAGGCCGGTTTTAAGGCTGAGCGGCTGTTTGCCTATAAACAGTGGCAGACCTTTCCGCATGTCACCGGGGCCGAGATAAAAAATGGCTTTTACGATCAGGTCAATGCTCTTCAGGGCCAGCAGGGGATCTATTTTTCAGGAAGCCTGACCTGTTTTCCAACCCTCGATAAACTGACCCAATACCTCAGCGATTTTACCAACCGCTATTTTACAACTGATCAACCATAAACATATTTATTTTAGCTTGCTGTTTACAGATTTATGGTAACAGCCGGCTTTTTTTATCAACACATCCCGTTAAGTTGTTAACACCAAGTTAAAACAGCTGACGGGATGTGTTTTTATGCGGTGTTAAATTGTTGTCAAAGATAATCAGATGGACTATAATCAGTTCAAAGAAGCCACTGAAAACAATTACAAAAAGCGGAAAGCGAGAAATAAGATGGAAGTCTATAAGGTTCTGGAAATCAAAAAAAGTGTCTATGAAAATAATGACCGGGAGGCCGATTTACTCCGTCAGGAATTAAAAAAGGAGCAGACCTTTTTATTGAATCTGATGTCGTCGCCGGGCTCGGGAAAAACGACGACCCTGCTGCGAACCATTGAAGCTCTGAAAGATGAGATGAACATTGCCATTCTGGAAGCTGATATTGATTCGGATGTGGATGCCCATACGGTCGCTAAAACGGGCACCAAAGTGATTCAGCTCCATACCGGCGGGATGTGTCATCTGGATGCCGGAATGACCCGGCAGGGTCTGGAGGGGATTGGCACTGGGGAAACTGATCTGGTGGTGCTGGAAAATGTCGGCAATCTGGTGTGTCCGGCGGAGTTTGATACCGGTGCTTCCAAAAACGCGATGATTCTCAGTGTTCCGGAAGGCGATGACAAGCCGCTTAAATATCCGCTGATGTTTTCGCTGGTGGATGTGCTGCTGATCAATAAGATCGATGTTCAGGAATACTTCGATTTTGATCTGGCGGTCCTCCGGGAGCGGGTTAACAAGCTCAACCCCAACCTGGTTGTCATTCCGATCTCCGCCAAAACCGGCGAGGGCATCGCGGAATGGGCTGACTGGCTGCGGGAGGCCGTGAAAAACTGGAACCAACCGGAATTATTGAGTTAGAAAAGGAGATCAAAATGAACACTAAATCAGAACCGACAAATTTTAACCAGTCAACCCGTTTTAATTTTGCTCTGACCTGGGCGGATGTCAATGAGCGGCGCTATCGGCAGGAAATTGTTGATCTGGCTAATAAAATCGGCCGTACCAAGGCGGGCACCGGTCGGGAAGCAATTCCCTTTGGTCCCGAGTACTATGCCCTGGCGCCGATTCTCGATAACTATCAGGCTAAAATTGCGATGCACCTGGAATTCCGGGAAAAGCTGAGTGCTGAAGCGGTGGCAGCCGCTGCCGGGGAACCGCTCGACCAGGTCACTGCCGCCCTTGAACATATTGCCTGGGCTGGGGTTGCCTTTGTCAATACGGTGGATGGGGTGGATCTGTACTGGCAGGATATTTTTGTCCCCGGTCATCTGGAAATGATCAATAATAACAAAGAACTGGTTGCTAAACATCCGGAAGTGGCCGAAGCTTTCTATTATTTTGGCGGTAAAAAAGGCCCTATGGCCGTCGGTATTATGCCGATTGGCAGCGGCCCGATGCGGGTTTTACCGATTGAGCGGGCTATTGATGGTAATTCCAAAAAAGTGACCTATGAAGAGGTTTCCCACCATTTGGATCAGGCCAGTGTCTTTTCGGTCTCGGATTGCTCCTGCCGGACCTCCCGGGAAGCGATGGGCGAAGGCTGCGGCCACCTGAAAGAAGAGATGTGTATTCAACTGGACCATGCCGCCGAGTATTATATCAAAACCGGGCGCGGCCGGGAAATCACCCGGACCGAGGCTTTTGAAATTATCAAAAAGGCGGAAGATAACGGCCTGATGCATTCAATCCCCAATCTCGATACCCCGGGCCATACCCATGCCATCTGCAACTGTTGCGGTTGTGGCTGTTATGCGATGCGGCTGGCCAACGAATATCTGAACAATGACATCGTCCGGTCCAACTATAAATCGGTGGTGGATGAGAGCAAATGTGTGGCCTGCGGTGAGTGCGTCGATGTCTGTCCCACCAATGCCATCAGACTGGGGCAGAAACTGTGTTCCAAAACGGCCCTTGACGAGACGATCACCAAGGTGACCCCCCGTAATACCGAGTGGCAGGAGGACAAGTGGAACCGCGATTACCGGACCAACCGTAAAAACGCTCTGGATTCGGGAACGGCCCCCTGCATCACCAAGTGTCCGGCCCATATCCCGGTTCAGGGTTATATCAAACTGGCCTCCCAGGGTCGCTATACCGAAGCCCTGGAGCTGATCAAGAAGCATAATCCATTGCCGGCGGTATGTGGTCGGATCTGTCCGCGGTTATGTGAGGAAGATTGTACCCGGGGGGACATTGACGAAGCGGTAGCCGTCGATGATATCAAAAAGTTTATCGCCGAAAAGGATCTGGAAATGGCTTCCCGCTTTATGCCGGTCAAACGACATGATTACAGCGACAAGAAAATTGCGATCATCGGTTCCGGCCCGTCGGGATTGACCTGTGCCTATGATCTGGCCATTGACGGCTACGATGTCACGGTTTTTGAAAAAGAGCGCCGTCTCGGCGGGATGCTGACCCTGGGAATTCCTTCCTATCGCCTGGAAAAAGACGTTCTGGACGCCGAAATTGATGTAATCCGCGATATGGGCGTCAAGTTTGAAACCGGCGTTGAAATTGGCCGCGATCTTTCTCTTCAGGAGCTGCGAAACCAGGGATTTAAGGCCTTTTATGTGGCCATTGGGGCTCAGGCCGGACGAACCCTGGGGATTGACGGCGAAACGGCCGATGGCGTCTTCAGTGGGGTGGAGTTTCTGCGCCGCACCAATTTAGCCGAACAAACCAATGTTAAGGGTAAGGTCGTGGTAATTGGCGGCGGCAATGTGGCCATCGATGTAGCCCGCAGTTCGGCTCGGCTGGAAGGTGTCGTCCAGTCTGATTTGTACTGTCTGGAAGCACGGGATCAGATGCCTGCCCATCCGGAGGAAGTAGCTGAGGCTCTGAGTGAGGAAATCGGCATTCATAATGGTTGGGGACCAACCCGGATTATCACCGAAAACGGCAAAGTTACCGGGGTGGAATTTCAACGCTGTTTGGCGACCGTTGATGCCGCCGGTCGGTTCAATCCCCAATTTGATGAAGCGGATCGAAAAATCGTGCCCTGCGACGATGTGATTTTGTCTGTGGGACAAGCCACTGTTTATGGCAAGCTATTTGATGGTGACATGGTTAATTTATCCCCACGGAATACCATCGATGTCCATCCGGTCACCTTGCAGACTTCCTGTGACGACATCTTTTCCGGCGGCGATGTTGCCAGCGGACCCAAACTGGCGATTGATGCCATTGCCGCTGGTAAAGAAGCGGCGGTTTCGATCCATCGCTTTGTTCAGAAGGGGCAGTCACTGGTTTTTGGCCGCGACAATCATACCTATACGATGCTTGATAAGGACAATCTCGATGCGCGCATCGATTACGATGGTACCGAGCGCCAACGGATTGCCCATGTCGATGGCAAGGTCTCGAAAACGACCTTTAAAGATTTGCGCGGGGTCTTAACCGAAACCCAGATCCAGAAAGAAACTGCCCGCTGCTTAAGCTGCGGTGCCAGCAAGGTGGATGAGTACCTCTGTGTTGGTTGCGGAGCCTGTACCCTGAAATGTAAATTTGAGGCGATTACGCTGGAACGGGTTTATGATGAGATGGGCTATGAAATCGACGACTTACCCAAAGCAATTCTTAAAAAAGCGGTCGGCCGAAAAGCCAAAATCATGCTGAACAAGGTTAATCCTTTTTCAGAAACCCGATAAGAAACAAACGGATAGCACTACGTTATCGTACCGACCAATTGTTAATCTGTTGTTCGCTCCGATGCGTACAACATGATGTAACAATTGTCGGTACTAAGTTTGTTGTTTAACTAAAGAAACGAGAAAAAGAGGTGTGAGGCCATGCATGAACTGGGAATTGTTTATGAAGTGATTAAAATCGTTGACGAATTTGCGGTGGCTAATGATTTGACCAGGGTGGATAAGATTATTCTGGAGATCGGGCAATTGTCCCAGACTATTCCACATTTTGTTGAAGCCTGTTATCCGGCGGCGGTCAGTGACACCCCCTATCAAGAGACCAAACTGGAAATCATTGTGCTGCCGGCCCTGGGGGAGTGCCAGGCTTGCCATGAAATTTTCAATGTGGTTGACCACCGTAAGATTTGCCCGAACTGTCAGGCGGAAGATTTCAGCCTGATATCCGGCCGGGAATTTAATATCAAAGAGGTCGTCGCCTATTGAGGCGAGCGACCGTAGGTCGAGGTACGTCGCGGGGACGTATCGTTTGTCATATGACCAGTGAAATTTGCTGATATGACAGTCGAAACGTCCCCATGTCATTGTGTCATATGACCAGTGAAATTTGCTGATATGACAGTCGAAACGTCCCCATGTCATTGAAACGTCCCCATGTCATTTCATGTCTTTTTCCTAAAATAAATGCAGCGTCATAATAAAGTAACGATTTATGGGGTACATAAACTATGGTATTATCGATGCTGTGAGAGGTGAATAACATGAACGATCAAATGCTAAGGACTAAGTTGAATAAGCCCGAATCAGCCACATAATATGTCCCTCGAAAGGATGTCGAAAAGAAACTCAGTGACAATGTCCATGCTGGATTAATTCTGGTTTCTTCCTTTGCCGGTTCTGGAAAAACAACAATCATCAGTGAGTGGATTAGGCGCGAGCATTTTAACTATGTATGGTATTCGCTGGATGACCGCGATAACGATTTAAAATTGTTTTTTATTTATTTAATGGAAGGAATAAAGGATTTTGATCAATTGATTGCCGGCGACTTACGGCAACTATGGGAATCTTTTGAATCGATTGGTTACGATGCATTTGTACGAGCATTCATCACTCACCTCCACCGTATTGACAAAGAATTTGTGCTGGTCCTTGACGACTATCACATAATCGAAAATGAAAAGATCGACACTTTTATTAAGTTACTGATTGAGTATCTGCCGTTAAAAATAAAATTGGTCATCATTACCCGTGAGGACCCCGCTTTTCCGCTCTCAAAGTATCGTGTCAGCAATAAAATCCTGGAAATTCGCATTGCGGATCTTAGATTTACGAAGGAAGAAGCAGCGACTTTTTTGGCCAACCAGCTGCGGCAAGATATCGATGAAGAACATGCGGCACTGCTGACAAAACGAACCGAAGGTTGGATCGCCGGTCTTCAGCTTGCAGTGTTGTCCATGCAGGGATTAAAGGATATCAACAGTTTTATTAAAGATTTTTCAGGACGCCACACTTATGTGATGGATTATCTGATCGAAGAAGTTTTAGAAAAGCAGTCTCAGGAAGCAAAAGAATTTTTGCTGAAAACTTCTATCCTGGAATATTTCTCTTTTAATCTTTGTGATTCACTCTTGGATCAAGGCAATGGATACAGCAGCAGGATGATCGCGTATCTGCAGCAAAGCAACTTATTTTTAATCCCTCTTGATCAGGAACGAAAGTGGTATCGCTATCATCATTTATTCAGAGAGCTGCTCAGGCAGCGATTACCCCAGTTTATTCAAAGCATGGGTAACATCACCGTAGAAGAATTGCATTGCAGAGCCGGATATTGGTTTAATAAAGAAGAGATGTCGATTGAAGCCATCCACCATTACCTGGCAGGGCAGTCATATGATCAGGCGGCCGCCCTGATCGAATGCAAGTGGGCAGAGATGGACGGTCAGTCGCAATCATCTTCCTGGCTGGCCATGTCAAGACTGCTGCCGGAAATTATTATCGAAAATAAACCGGTTCTGGCGATGGGTTATGGTTGGGCCCTCATCGATACTGGCGATCTGCAGGGAAGCAAAAAATGGCTTGCAAGGGCTCAAAAGCTGTATGATTTTTATGCTAATAATCCTGAAAAATTGCTTGTTTCTGACATGGAACAGTTTGAACTGCTCCCGGCAAAAATTGCCGCTGGGTATGCGTATATTGCCGCGGCAACAGCAGATATTGAAGGTATCGTTAGGCATACCAATGATGCTTTAGCTAAAGCATCCCCGGATCAATACCAGATAAGGGGTATTATCGCCATGCTCTCCGGTTTCGCCCATTGGACATCAGGCGATCTTTTGGCCGCGGAGAAGATAATAGTCGATATGGTGCATACTGTCGGTAACAAGGTAAATGATTTGACGATTAACAGTTTTTATCTGGCCCTCGGCGAATTATATATTCAAATGGGCCGTTTAAAGGATGCGAAGTCGCTCTTTAAAAACACAATAAGTCAAGTTGATGGGGTCAGCAAGGTGCCAAGTCTGCTGGCAAGTTTATTCTTAGGGTTAGCCAATATCGCTTATCTTGAAGGCAATAACCAGGAAGTTTATCAGCTGCTGAAAAAAAGCAGGGAATATGGCCAAAATTATGCACTGATGGACTGGGAATACAAGTATTATTTGTTGTTTGCGAAGCTCTATGCCAGCGAAGGGCTTTTTGATATGGCCCTTGACAGCATTTATGAAAGTAAGAAAGTCTACTTTGTTAATCCTATTCCCGACTATTGTTCCCTAGAAGATATGGAACGTTTAATCCAGGTTAGAAAAGGACCAGGAATACTGTTGTCAGACGATCAGTTAATGGTAGATTCCTTTGAAACCAAAAGTATTCCATATCTTGCTGAGTTCTCAGCAGCGGTCTATACCGAGAAAATTCTTACCGAAAATGCGGCTCCTCCAATGTTAAAAAAAGCCGGCAGTATTTGCAAGATCCTCATTGAGAGTGCAAAAAAACAAAAAAGGACCGGCCATCGCATTAATTATCTGGTGCTTGCAGGTAAAGTAAAGGAGGCTGAAGGTCAGCTTAACGAAGGTCGATTACTTCTTGATGAAGCCTTGGTTTTAGCAAAAGATCAGCATTACCATCGACCTTTTCTTGAGCATCTTTCCCCGGATGAGGGATTAAACTATGTTAAGAAAGATGTGCTGCATTTAAAGAAGGAAATGGCTAACCAAAGGTTGATTGAACCGCTGACAATCAGAGAACTTGAGGTTCTGTCACTTATTGTCAACGGCTTATCCAATCAAGAAATATCAAACCGACTGTTCCTGGCGTTATGCACGGTAAAGGGATATAATCAAAATATTTATGCCAAGCTGGACGTTAAGAGAAGAACCGAAGCTGTTGCAAAAGCCCGAGAACTCGGTCTGTTATAACCTACCAAATTGAGATCTCAATCCTACTTAAGTAGGTGGAACTGCCTCCTAATCAGTAGTATTCTAAGAATGAATTAAGAATACAACGGCTTAGGAGGTTTTTTATGATGCATCACTAAATATTAATTTAAAGCGCACTGTCTTGTTTATTGTATTCGAATGCTGGGGGAGGTAAAGTGACATGTCCAATCAATACCACAAAAAAATTGATTTAAGCAGCATGAGAATTTACCAAATCAGAATTGAAGGTCACTTAAGTGTTCAGTGGACAAACTGGTTTGAGGGTTTGACCGTGACACTGGAAGATAATGGAGATACAACAATTACAGGTACAGTAGCCGATCAGGCTGCATTACATGGATTGTTAAAAAGAGTACGCGATTTAGGACTGGTGTTGGTCTCGGTAAATCAAATTATGACAAAATGATTGTCGAAAAATTATATAAGGAGGATTATTAATAATGAAAAACTTACAAAAGCTCGGTGGGTTTGCGGCATTTTATCTGGCAATAGCCTATTTAGTAACAATCCCAATATTTATTTTTATACTCGATTATCCAAATATTGTTGAACCATCTCAAAAGATGGATTTGATTGTCAATCAGCCAATGTTAATGTTCTTAACAAATATTATTTCGTACGTGTTCTTTGGCTTTTTTCTGATTCTCTTGAATTTGTCACTTTATGAAAAGCTAAAAGATAAAACCCCTAATATAATGAAGGCCGCTACTGTTATCGGGATTATCTGGGCGTGTTTGCTGATTGGCAGTGGCATGGTGGCAAATGCCGGCATGACCCAGGCGATTGCATTATATCAGGGCAATCCGGTCCAGGCTACAACATTATGGCTAGGAATTGAAGCAGTAGCCAATGGAATGGGTGGACAGAATGGCGAAATATTAGGGGGCGTCATGACATTGTTAATCAGCATTGCGGGACTCCGTGGCGGCTTGCTGTCGAAGAGTTTGAGTTATTTAGGAATCATCCTTGGTACTGTTGGAATCATTTCAATCGTTCCTGGATTAACCGATCTTTGTAGTGTCTTTGGCTTGATTCAAATTATCTGGTTTATCTGGATAGGAGTTGTCCTATTAAAACAAACCCAAATGAAGGCTGTTTATAATTTGCGGGAATAATCAATTAGATAACATCAAAATAGGATCAACCAGTTATTTGTGATTGGTCCTATTTTATTTTAATAAATAATTCTCAATAAATGATTATTAATGAAATCCTTTTAGCTTTATTTTTCAGGGAATTCTGGTATACTGGGGTTAGTTTAAACGAAACTAATAAAAAGGAGAACTTATGCCGGATAAATTATTTAACCTGGAAGACTATTTTAAGCGAATTCATTATACCGGGGGCAGCCAGGTTTCCGCCGAAACCCTGAAACAGCTACATCTTGCCCATGTGATGACAATTCCCTTTGAAAATCTCGACGTTTTTGCAAAGAAGAATATTTCTCTGGATCTTGACGATCTTTTTGAAAAGATGGTGAAAAACCATCGCGGTGGCTATTGTTTTGAAATGAATAGCATCTTTGCGGTGGTGCTGACCGAGCTGGGCTTTCCGGTCACCCGGCATCTGGCCCGGGTCTACCACGAAGGCTTTGACAACTCAGGGAAATCCCATATGGTGTTGCTGGTGGAAGCCGATGGTCAGCAATGGGTCTGTGATGTGGGCTTCGGGGGCAACAGTCTGGCCGCACCGCTATTATTTGAGGAAGGGTTGGAGCAGGAACACCTGGGTCGTGTCCATCGGGTGATGGCCGACCCGGTTTATGGTTATCGGGTGGAGTTTAAAACCGCCGCCGGTTTTGAACCCATCTACGCCTTTACTTTGGAAGGCTGCTGTCCGGCGGATTATCTGATCGCCAATCATTTTACTGCCACCTACCCGGAATCCTTTTTCAGGCAGGCCCAGATGTGCGCCCTGGTCACCGCTACCGGCAAGATCACCTATTTTGACGGCCACTTAAAGATCATCGATGGCGAAGTGATGACCGAAACTACCATCAGCGGCGATGCCGCGATCAAAGACACCTTGAAAACCTATTTCGGGGTGGAACTATCTTAAAAGCTGGTACTAAAAAAGCAACAAGCCTTAAATCGGTTTGTTGCTTTTTTGCGTCTAGACGTGGCTTATTGCTGGGTGGCCAGGAAGGCATCAATTTCTGCGGCGGTGGGCAGCGATGGCTGCGCACCCAGCTGGGTACAGGTCAGGGCGCCAGATGCACTGGCATATTTGGCCGCTTCTACCAGGTCGCCCATTTCGACAAAGGCTTTGGCCAGGGTTCCGGTGTAGGCATCGCCGGCGGCGGTAGGATCGATGGCGTCAACTTTGTAGGGTGGGATCATCATATCCAGGCCATCGCCATAGATATATGAGCCGCGATCCCCCAATTTAAGTACTACAAATTTACAGCCGTTGCGTTCCATCAGTTTTTTGGCAGCGGTCCGACAGGATTCTTCATCAGCGGGATAGATGCCCACCAGAGCTTTTGTTTCGGTTTCGTTGGGGGACAGGATGGTAACCGGCGGCAGTTTTTCCAGCGGATAATCCTGGGCCGGGCCGGCATCCAGAACCGTGATGATACCTTTTTTGTTGGCCAGCTCAATCGCTTTGGCATTGGTTTCCAGGGGGATTTCAAATTGCAGCAGGACGGCATCAAAGTCATTTTTAAATACTTTTTCCAGTTCATCGGGAGGGGTCAGCATATTAGCGCCCGGGAAGATAATCAGACGATTTTGGCCACTGTCTTCCAGGGTGATGGCCACGAAGCCGGTATTGGCACCTGGTTTGGTAATCGTAAAGGTGGTGTCAACCCCTTCTTTTTTCCAGCAATCCAAAAGGAATTCGCCGTTGGCATCATCGCCGATGGTGGCATAGGCTGAAACCTGGGCTCCGGTCCGAGCTGCTGCTACTGCCGCATTGCTGCCCTTTCCTCCGGGCGCATTGCGGTAATCGTGCCCTAAAACACTTTCACTGGGTTCTGGTGCACGTTCACACCGAAGAATTAGATCCATCATTACACTGCCGACTAATAGAATTTTAGCTGCCATAAATAGCCTCCTTTAAAATTTGCCAGGTTATCCCAGAGAAATAGAATTGATCAAGCTTCGGGGCAACTAACAGACCAGAAGTCGAACAGATTGATCCCACTGGTATGAAAAATTTACATAAATCCCGGCGGTTTGTTTACATATGCAAACATTATCACGGGATGAAGACGCTGTCAATGGAATTGAATGGAAAAATATTAACGTCAATCTGGAAAAAATTGAGCTATCAAAAATTGAAAGGAGACTATTTTGTATCGTTTTTTTTGGCATCATCGATAATCGGTTAACATAAATTGACAGGTGTGACTGGATTTAGGAAATAAAAGGTGATCGGAGTTTTATATTTGACAAAATCCCTGCTTTTGTTTAGAATGAGTTCAGTGAAAATTTCTGTGAAAGTCAGCTTGGAGAGCGGTAGCGTCGAGGCATTGCGATAGACGCTTTTTTAAAGCAATTTATTAATGATGATTAAACCCCTATTGCTATACAAATAATGAGAAGAAAAACAGGAGAAAATGGATGAAGAAAAAAATTTCAAAGCCGTTATTGATCGGCGGCATTGCTTTGCTGATCGTCATTGCTTTGGTGATCGGCATTGTGCTGATGATGTTTGGCGGCGGTAAAAAAGAGGTTAGCACTGATCCCTTAAACCTGTACAGCAAGGTGCTGGTGGGAATGCCAAAAGAGGAAGCCGAAAAAATTCTGAAGGTTGAAGGAACGGCCAAAGGGAAGGGCTTTAATTATATCGATGAAAACACGGGCTATGGGGTAACGGTGAGCTATGATACTGTAGCCACAGATGCCGCAGAAGCGACTACCGAAACAGATTCGGAAGAAGCCCCTGAGGTGGCGGTGTTTAAACAACTCTACGTACCGGACGATACCTATCTGGATGCCCTTGTCAATGCCAATGTGACGGCGGATCAGGTTAAGTCCCTGAAAGAAGGGATGCCCTATGAGGAGGTCAAGACCATTTTAGGTGGGGTGGACGGCGTCGAAATCAATTCCGCCTACAATAAAAAGGATGCTACCAACTCCTACTCGGTGATGGCCTGGATCAATCCCGACCGATCGGTGGCCTATCTGACCTTTCTTGGTTACAAGGGATCTCTGAAAGTCTTCGAATTCCGCCCGGGGGAATAAAAAAAGCGCAACCAGTGGCGGTTGCGCTTTTATTTATTCGCTTTTTAGAACTGCGATAATTTCGTCAATAATCGAGTTGGCTTCATCATAGGGAATCTGGCAGGTGCCGACCATATGATGACCACCACCGCCGTATTTGAGCATCAGTTTACCGATGTCAGCGGTGCAGGTACGGTTTAAGATGCTGTAACCGCAGGCAACCGAGACATTCTGTTTTTGCTTGCCGTCAACAATCCAGAGGGATACGTTCTGGTCGGGGTAGAGACTGTAAATCATAAAACGGTTACCGGTGTAGATGGTTTCCACATCGCGTAAATCGGTGACAATGACATTATCGTCGATGCGGGTATGAGCCTTGACCATTTCAGTAAAGAGCCGGGCCTGATCATTATAGAGTTCAACCCGCTCTTTTACATCAGGCAATTCAAGAATTTCTGCAATAGTCAGGTTCCGGAAAAGATTGATCAGCTCTGCCATTAACTGATAATTGCTGATTCTGAAATCCCGGAAGCGACCCAATCCGGTCCGGGGATCAGAAATAAAGCCCAGCAGGATCCAGCCAGAGGGGTTTAAGATCTCAACCCGGGATAGATCCCCGGAATCCACCTTATCTACGGAAACGATCATCTCCTGATAATGAGGAAACTTGTCGGCGCCGCCGTAATACTCATATATGATCCGGGCGGCTGAGGGTGCCAGGCGGCTTTCACCGGCAACTCCGGGATGCCACCCCATTCGATCTTGCTCTGAAGAATGGTGATCAAACCACATACCGCAACCGGGTACATAGGGAACATTGGCCAGCACATCATTTTCAGTGGGGGAAAAGAGCCCGTCCTGCAGGTCTTTGGGATGAACAAAAATCCAGTCGTCAATGATGCCGGCTTCTTTCAACAGCATGCCGCAGATTAAACCGTCAAAATCCGAACGAGTAACTAAACGCATATGAAACCTCCTAAGAAAAAATAATAGTAGGCGTTTGCAAAACGCCACAGTCCGCATAATAACGGGATATTTCTGACATAAAAAAATATAACTCCTCACCAGATTGTGATAAAATTGAGTTGCTAAAAAACAAATCTATCAACCTGAAAGGAGT